>Ga0302324_100000369_pt1 | contig 122329 bp, 95 predicted proteins | sample Palsa_T0_1_FD_201949 | JGI IMG/M metagenome (GOLD analysis project Ga0302324, IMG submission 201949) | Peat permafrost microbial communities from Stordalen Mire near Abisko, Sweden - Palsa_T0_1 | ecosystem: Environmental > Terrestrial > Soil > Palsa > Peat permafrost | place: Sweden: Abisko... | reverse complement strand
GTGAGCGAGTTGTTCCTCGACGATATTCAGCCAGCCAAGCCAATTGCCTTCGTCGGCGCCGGTCCACAGCGAAGCGTCGTGATTCCAGAGCTTGTTGACCTTATCGTTCTTTTCCCAATCCTCGATGCTGGCTTTGACCGCCGCCGCAAGGGGCTGGGGAAGCTTGTAGGTTTGGCGGTCCAGGCTCACGCGTGCACGCCCGCAGTTTTGCCGGTGGCTTCCAGAAGCTGATGGAAAGCGTCGGCGAAGAGTTTGACGCCATCAACAACCAGCTTTTCTGTAACTTCCTTCATGGAAATGCCGGCCTTCTCGAGATCAGCCATAGTCTTGGCGGCAGCGTCGACATTTTCGGTGAGGCTGGCCCGCAGTTTGCCGTGATCGCGGAAAGCGTCGAAGGTGGCGGGGGGAATGGTGTCGACGGTGTCTTTGCCAATCAACTCTTCGACGTAGAGAACGTCGCGGTATTTCGGATTTTTGGTGCTGGTGCTGGCCCAGAGCAAACGCTGGGTTTGAGCGCCCTTGTCAGCCAAGGCCTTCCAACGCGCGTCACCGAAGAGTTCCTGGTATTTGCGATAGGTGAGCTTGGCATTGGCGATAGCGACTTTGCCTTCGATGGAAGCGAGCAGCGAGCGCTGGGCTGGGTCGGTGACGGTCTTAAGCTTGGCTTCGATCTGGCTATCGATCAGGGTGTCGATGCGGCTAACGAAGAAGCTGGCGACGCTCGCGATGCGGCTGATGTCCTGATTTTTCTTGGCGCGAGCTTCCAGAGCGGCGATGTAGGCCTCGGCGACCTGTTCGTAGGCGGACTGCGCAAACAGGAGGGTAATGTTGATGTTGATGCCATCTTCGAGCAATTGGCGAATCGCCGGAACACCTGCCGGAGTAGCCGGCACCTTGATCATGACGTTAGGACGATTCACGGTCTTCCAAAGACGGCGCGCTTCCTCGAGGGTGGCTTGGGTGTCATTGGCGAGGAGCGGGGAAACTTCCAAGCTGACGTAGCCGTCGCGGGCCTTGGTCTGCTCATAGACTGGCTTGAATATGTCAGAGGCATCCTGGACATCGCGAACGGCGATTTTCTCGTACACCCCGCCGGCACCGAGACTCTTGGCCTCGGGCGCGTCAAGGATGTCGGAGTAGAATTTGCTGCCGGTGATGGCCTTCTCAAAAATGGTGGGATTGGAAGTCATGCCCTGCAGGCCATCTTCCTGAATCAATTTCTTGAGCGAACCGCTGGTCAGCAGGTCGCGACGGATATAGTCCATCCAAGGCGACTGGCCATACTTAAGCAGTTCTTTCAAAGGGTTGGTGGCTGACGCGCCGCCGTTTGTAGCTGTGGTCATTTCGTTTCTCCTTCAGTCTCGATTGTTTTCAATATCTCTCAATATCCATTGTACGCCGCGTGGGGCTAGGGATGCAGAATGCCGGCTCAAGGCAATAAACCGTTCAGCGTTTGACGGCATCGCAAAATTTGTCTTCCAAGACGCCCACCTTCGCGAGCCGACGCACGTGACGCTCTTCCTGGGTAAATTTCGCACCGAGAAAGGCAAGAACCAGGTCTTTGGCGAGGGCGATGCCGATCACGCGAGAGCCCAAAACCAGAATATTGATGTTGTCGTGCTCGACGCCTTGATGGGCCGAATAAGTGTCGTGGCACATGCCGGCGCGAATGCCACGAAGCTTGTTGGCGGCGACGCTGGCGCCCACACCACTGCCGCAGATCAAAATGCCACGTTCGGCTTTCCCTTCGAGCACCGCGCGACCCACTTTTTCCGCGAAATCGGGATAGTCGGAAGGCTTTTCGTCAAAGGCACCGACGTCCAGGACTTCGTGACCGAGCGAACCAAGCTGTTCGTCGATGGCGGCTTTCAACTGGAATCCGGCGTGATCCGAACCGGTGACAAGTTTCATCGACCGCTCACTTTCCCAGGACTTCTTTGGCGGCGGCGACGACGTTAGAGGTCTCGAAACCAAATTTTTTCAGTAAGTCCTTCAGGGGCGCAGAAGCGCCAAAACTGTGCATGCCAATGACTTTGCCGTTGAGGCCAACATAGCGTTCCCATCCAAAGGTGCTGGCCATTTCGACGGAGACACGAGCGGTGATGTCCGGCGGAAATACGGCCTTCTTATAGGCGTCGTCCTGCTTTTCGAAGAGTTCCCAAGAAGGCATGCTGACGACGCGGGCTTTAATGCCTTCCGCGCTGAGTTTTTCAAATGCTTCAACGCAAAGATGCACTTCGCTGCCGGTGGCCATCAGGATCACGTCGGGCTTGCCGCCGGGGGCGTCCGCCAGAATATACGCGCCCTTGGCAACACCGGATGCGGATGCGTACTTGGTGCGGTCGAAAGTAGGGAGGTTCTGCCGAGTGAGAACCAGCGTCACGGGTTGGTGGCGAAGCTGAATGATGATTTTGTAGGCTTCGACGACTTCGTTGGCGTCGGCAGGACGCATGACCATCATGTTGGGCATAGCGCGGAAGGACGCGAGCTGCGCGATAGGCTGATGCGTGGGGCCATCTTCGCCAACGCCAATGGAATCGTGGGTGAAGATGAACATGGACGGAGTTTCCTCAAGCGCGGCCAGACGCATGGCCGGGCGCATGTAATCGCTAAAATTGAAGAAGGTGGCGCCAAAAGCGCGCAGACGGGTGACGCTCATACCGTTGACGATGGCGCCCATGGCGTGTTCGCGAACGCCGAAGTGGAGATTGCGGCCGCGATATTCACCAGCGTAGAAGTCGCCGGCGCCCTCGAAGGTCAAGTTGGTCTTGTTCGAATGGGCGAGGTCGGCGGAGCCGCCCAGGATCCAGGGAATATTTTTGGCGAGGGCGTTAAGAGCCTTGCCCGAGGAATCCCGGGAGGCGACGCCTTTGGCGTCGGGGGGATAGACGGGAAGGTCCTGGTCCCAACCGTCGGGGAGTTGCCAGTGCTGGATTTTGTCCAGCTGACCAGCGAGCTCCGGGAATTTGGTCTGGTATTCAGCGTACTTGGTATTCCACGCGGCTTGCGCCTCGGCGCCGCGCTTGCCGACACCGTTCTTGAATTGATCGTAGACTCCGTCGGGGACCAGGAACTGGGCGTCTTCGGGCCAACCGTAAAATTTTTTCACCAGCTTCACTTCGTCTGCGCCGAGAGGTTCGCCATGAGCGGCATTGGTGTCTTGCTTGTGGGGGGAACCGTAACCGATGTGGCTGTCGACGACGATCAAAGTGGGGCGATCGTTGGTCTTCAGGAAGGTTTTGAACGCGCGGGCGAGCAACTCGAGATTGTTGGCATCGGCTACCCGGGTGACATTCCACCCGTAAGCAACGAAGCGGGTCATGACATCTTCGCTGAAGGACCAGTCCGCCGGGCCGTCGAGGGTGACGTGATTGTTGTCGTAGATCCAGCAGAGATTGGGAAGCTTCAGGTGTCCGGCCAGAGAAGCAGCTTCGCAACTAACGCCTTCCATCAAATCGCCGTCGCCGCAAATGGTGTAAACGTTGTAGTCGAAGATGTCGAAGCCGGGCTGATTGTAATTGGCGGCGAGCCACTCTGCAGCGATGGCCATGCCGACGCTGTTGCCACATCCTTGACCGAGTGGGCCGGTGGTGGTTTCCACGCCGCTGGTGATATGGGATTCGGGATGGCCGGGGGTACGGCTGTCCAGTTGGCGGAAGCGCTTAATTTCGTCCATGCTCACGGAGAGATCTTTGAGCACTTCATCTTCAGGCGTTACCTTGCGCACCCCGGCGAGGTGCAGGGTGGCGTACAAAAGCATGGAAGCGTGTCCGGCGGACAGAACGAAGCGGTCGCGATTGGGCCACAACGGATTGAGGGGATCGTAGCGAAGAAAATGTTGCCACAAGGAGTACATGACCGGAGCGAGACCCATCGGGGCGCCGGGATGGCCGGAGTTGGCCTTCTCGACGGCATCGATCGAGAGAGTGCGAATGGTGTTGATGCTGAGTTGGTCAAGATCCGGCTGGGCGACCGGCTGGCTAACGGGTTGACTCATCGTCTGACTCACATGGACTCCTGGGCGCGTGCAGCGGGCTGCTTAGACTTGGACAACGGTTCGGCGATTATCGTTACACGGTAATTGATGGAATTCTGAACGGAACACCAAGATCGCCGCAAACTGAAAACTTCCGTTGCTTATCATTTGGCCAGAACGCCCTCGCCTTGCAAAATTGTTTCGGGCCGACCGGAGAGCCGTCGATGGAACCAGGGCCTCCTGGGAGAGCCACACGCTACCGTGAGAGACACGGGTTGTCAATCGGCGGAGTATTCCATTCATGGAGTATTCACGAGGCTGAACGGTGGGATGTCCGGAGACGAAAGATGAAGAAGGTGCCTACCCGTAGAAAAGACAAAAAATGCCGAGGCGTTGGGGCCGGAGTTCTGTACAATCCCGCGCAGTGTCATGGCGCTAAATTCTTACTTACTTAGAAGCACCGGGGTCGCTGCACTGGGCGGACTGCTGTTCGGTTTCGACACCGCGGTGATTTCCGGAACGACGCGATCACTTACCGAGGTGTATCACCTCTCGCCCGGGCTGCTTGGCGTCACCGTGACCAGTGCGCTGATCGGGACGATTTTTGGGTCGATGCTCGCGGGAGTTCCCGGAGAGCGCGTCGGCAGACGCGACAGCTTGCGCGGAATGGCGGTGCTGTACCTGGTGTCGTCGCTGGGATGCGCGTTTGCGTGGAACTGGACGGCGCTGGTAATTTTTCGATTTGTCGGTGGCCTGGGCATCGGAGGGTCGTCGGTTTTGGGTCCGATGTACATCGCGGAGCTGGCACCGGCGAAATATCGCGGGCGGCTGGTGGGGTTGTTTCAGTTCAATGTCGTTCTCGGAATCCTGCTGGCTTACTTTTCGAATTATCTGGTGGGCTATTTTCGAGGTGGCCCAGACGAGTGGCGATGGAAACTGGCGATTCCGGCCATACCCGCGACTCTGTTCCTGATCCTGCTGTTCGGCATCCCCAGAAGTCCGCGTTGGCTGGTGAAGCACCGGCGCATCGACGAAGCCCGAGACGTGCTGATTAACATCGGCGAGCAGAACTACGAAGAAGAGTTGCAGGACATTGTGCAGTCCATCGACACCGGGCATGAGGGAAGCGACCGGTTGTTCTCCTGGAAGTATCGAGTGCCGATTTTTCTGGCGGTGTCGATCGGGCTGTTCAATCAATTGTCGGGCATCAACGCGATTCTTTATTACATCAACGATATTTTCAGGTTTGCGGGATTCAGCAAGGTTTCCGGCGATCTGCAGGCGGTGGCCATCGGCGGAACCAACCTGTTATTCACCATGATCGCCATGTCGGTCATCGATAAGGTCGGGCGGAAGACCTTGCTGCTGGTGGGGTCGGTGGGGACCGCAGCTTCATTGGCGGGCGTAGCCTATATTTTCTTCACGGCCAAGCACCAGGGAGTTTTGGTGTGGCTGCTGGTTGGGTTCATTGCGTTTTTTGCGTTTTCGCAGGGGGCGGTGATCTGGGTGTACATCGGCGAAGTGTTTCCGAATCGAGTGCGCGCCAAGGGGCAGAGTTTGGGAAGTTTGTCGCACTGGCTGATGAACGGGGCGATTTCGCTGATCTTTCCGGCGGTAGCGGCTTCGTCGGGCGCGTACCCGTTTGTATTTTTCTCGGCGATGATGGTGCTGCAATTCTTTGTGGTGGCGTTCTTCTATCCGGAGACCAAAGGCGTAACTCTGGAAGAGATGCAGAAAAAGTTGGGGATCGCTTAGTTTTCAGCTTCGCGTCGCCGGCGGTCGGGTGCTGCAATTGTAGCGAGATAGAAGCAGAATAGGGCGATGGCCTCCTGGCGAAATCAAACCCTTACTAGCTGTCTGATCGCCATTGCTTTCCTGGTGGTGTTGCTAACACCCTCCGCCGGTGGGCAACACAAATCTCCCCCTCCTCTATCGTCTACGCATCCTGCCAAAGAGGTGGCAGCTTCGACCGGAAATGAAGCCTGCCAGTCCTGCCACGCGGCCATTTATAAAAGCTACCTGCTGACCGCGATGGCCCGAGCGAGCGGCGCGGCGGCGGACGGGCTGCTGCCAGGGGATTTTATCCACACCGCATCCGACGTTCATTACCGGGTATATGAGGAGAACGGAACGGCATGGATGAGTTTCGAGCGGACCACCGAGCCGGTTATTCAGGGAAAGCGGGAGCTGCTTTATTACATCGGGTCCGGAAAACGAGGCCGCACCTATCTGTTTTCAGTGGCTGGGTTTGTGTTCGAAGTGCCGATCAACTGGTATGCGCAAAAGCAGGTGTGGGACATGGCCCCGGCGTACCAAGCGGTGCGGGCGACTCCCATGAATTTACCGGCACTGCCCGGATGTCTCAGTTGCCACACCAGCGATGCAGTGCGGCCGACGGCGGGAACGGACAATAAATATACATTGCCGCTTTTTGCGCACGCTGGAATCACCTGCGAGAGGTGCCACGGCGCGGGTGCTGCGCACGTGAGTGCAGCGGGTCGCGGACCGATCGTGAATCCCGAAAAGCTCCGGCCGGCATTGCGGGATGCGGTGTGCATGCAATGCCACCTGGAAGGGAATATCGCGATTGAACAACCCGGGCGGAGCCTGGATGAGTTCGAACCCGGCGAAGATCTTGCTGAATATGTGCACTACTACGTTTCGAATGGCAGCGGGGAACAGGAGGTGCGGGCGCTGGGGCAGTCGGAAGCGCTGGCACAGAGCGTGTGCAAGCGGAAGTCCGGCGACAAAATGTGGTGCGGGAGCTGCCATGACCCGCACTCTTCGCCGAAGGCAGAAGAGCGGGTGGCGTCTTACCGGGCAAAATGCCTGACCTGCCATGGAGAAGCGTTCGGGGCCAAGCACCACACCGAGCAGCTGGACTGCACGACGTGCCACATGCCGCGAGTGAGTAGTGCGGATGTGGCCCACACCCAGGCGACCGATCACCGAATTTTGCGGCTGCCGAGGATGCCGTTGCTAGCGATGGAGCCGGCGGCGAACGCACGGTTGGTGAGATTTCCGCAAGAGGTGGCGGCAGGTGTGCCAGCTGCAGACGCCGGTACCGAGAACGCACGGGATTTGGCGCTGGCCTGGGAGACCGTTGAGCAGAGCGGCAGCCGCAGCGCGGCCCCGGAGGCGGAACGGTATTTGCGAAAGGCTTTGGCAGAACAACCCAAGGACGCGGCGTTGCTGTCGGGGTTGGCCTTTGTGGAGATTCAACGAGGGGCGTTCGACAAGGCCGGGGCGCTATACCGGCAAGCGCTGGAGATTGATCCCAACCTGAGCGATGCCGCTGGAAATTTGGGAGTGATTGAAGCGCGGGCGGGACACACTGAGGAGGCGGAGCGGTTGTGGAACGCAGCGTTTGCACGAGCTCCGGGACGCAGCGCGATTGGGATGAATCTGGCGCGAATCAGCTGTGGCGAGGGTGCGTTTGATAAGGCGCGGGTCTATGTAAGCCGGGTTCTCGAATTCAATCCAGACTTGGCCTTGGCGCTGACTCTGCAGAAGCAGCTGAGTGCGGACCCACCGAAGTGCGGCGCGCGGTAGGTCCTAACGCGCTTACAGGGGGCGCTTACTGGAGGCGAGGACTGCATGCTAAGCCGGGGAAACCCGAATTAGCCCTGGTGTAGGCGGGTCTGACAGCGTTAGGAAGTATTCGTTCACCACGCCGGATGGAATTTTTTGTTCTGAATTTAAGAAGCGACCAGCGCGAGAAAGGCGTCGGTCGCGGCTAGGCACTCCGGTTCGTCGAGCAATGGCGCTGCCGCGCGCCGCTACCGTGAGAGGTACGAGGCGATCAGGCCGGCCAGATCGGCGAGATACGTGCATGGAGGATAGTTCTGCCACACCGGATCGGGCGCCGACAGGCCGCGGCCGCGAAGGCCGGGGCAGATCACGTGGTAGCGCGAGCTCAGGTGCAGCGCCAGATCTTCGAAGCCCTTGCTCTTATGCGTGAGCCCGGGCAAGCACAGGACCGCTGCTGCAGAACCTCCGGCGTCATACCCGCGGCGGTACAGGCTGAGGCTATCCTTCGACAGCCACCGGTGCGCTTGAAATTCGGACTGGCCGCTCGGTCGAACCTCTCCAACCTTAGGTCCTACCCCAGCTTGCGGCGCGAAACCTTGGCCTTCGGATTGCAGCAATCTTCCGCTTTCAGAAGACCGGCTGAGGTAGCTAGCCAGTAATTACTCCAACAGCTTCCAAAAGCTTTACTTGGTGATTTTGGCGATGACCGCTGAGTACGGCTCCATGGGTAAACCATCGCTCATGCTGGTGACACGATTCTTCAAGCTGGTGAGCAAAATCCTCAGTTTTGGAGATGTAAAACCCTGAGGGGCGAGGTCAAAGCGCACTTTCTGGTTGCCCGCGGACATATTCAGAACCACCAGGATGGCTTCCTCTTTGTAGCGGCGCATGTAGGAGTAGACGTTCGGGTCGTCGGTATTGAGCCCGATGTATTCGCCTTCGAGTAGAGCCGGTTCGGTGTGGCGCATGGCGAGAAGGTGGCGGTAAAAGCTGAGGATGGAGTTGGGATCCTTGGCTTCGGCAGCGACGTTGCGAGTCTTGTAGCTGGGGGAAACCGGCACCCACGGCTGGCCTTCGGTAAACCCAGCATTTTTCTTGTCATTCCACTGCATAGGAGTGCGCTCGCCGTCACGGCCCTTCTCGAGCGGCCAGCCGCGCCGGCCGATGGGATCCTGCACGTCCTCTTTTCGTTTGGGATCGTTGTTCTCCATTCCGATTTCTTCGCCGTAATACATGATGGGGCTGCCACGCAATGTCAGGTACATGGCGGCCATCAATTTAGCGATTTCGTCGTTGTGAACGCCGTCCGCATAACGAGTGTAGGAGCGAACGATGTCGTGATTGGTGATGACGAAAGTCGGCCAACCGCCGGTACCCTCGATACCGGTGATGTGCTCACGGAATTCTGGGGCGGAAAGCTTCTTGAATTGGGTGAGCATCAAATCCATCGGCATCTGTAACTCGTTACCCTCGCCGTAGTAGGCCTTCAGCTCGTCAAGATTCTGCGTCCAGGTTTCACCGATCAGCACAGCGTTGTATTCGTTGGCCACGGTACGCAGACCACGAAGAATGTCGTGAACCTCCGGGAGCTTCTTGTTGTTGAGCTCCTTCGTCAAAGGCATTCCAAAATTGTCTTTGCCCGGCAGCACCGGATTGTCTTTCAGCGCGGGATCCTCGAAAAGAGAATCGACTGCGTCCAGACGAAAGCCGGCGACGCCGCGTTGGTACCAGAAGCGAGTGGCGTTAAACATGGCTTCCTTCACTTCGGGATTACGCCAGTTCAGGTCCGGCTGCTGCGCGTAGAAGTAGTGGTAGTAATACTGATTTGTTTTCGGGTCGAAGGTCCACGCGGATCCGCCAAAGGTGGAGGTCCAATTATTGGGAGGCTGGTTGGGGCCTTTGCCGTCCCGCCAGATGTACCAATCGCGATGCGTGGAATCGCGTGAGGATCGTGAGTCGATGAACCACTTGTGCTGATCGGAGGTGTGATTGGGAACGAAGTCGAGAAGGATGCGGATGTTGCGCTTTTTGGCTTCAGCGACGAGATGGTCGAAATCCGCAAGGGTGCCGTACATCGGATCGATGTTTTCGTAATCGGAAACGTCGTAGCCGAAATCGACTTGGGGCGAAGGGAAGCACGGAGTGATCCAGATGGCGTCGATGCCGAGATCCTTCAAGTAGTCGAGATGAGCGGTGATGCCTTTGAGGTCGCCAATGCCGTCGTTGTTGCTATCGGCGAAGCTGCGCGGATACAACTCGTAAAAAACGGCGTGCTTCCACCAATCGGGTCCCTGGGGATCCATCTTTTCCTGTCCTCCAGCTCTGGAAGCCGCGGCGCCTAGAATGGCGGCGCTCAGAGTAAGTGCAAGTATGGCACGACGCATTTTGCTTTCCTCCGTAACTGCAAATTCCAAACTTGCGCAGACTCATCCGCCTGGCTGTGCAGCGATGCCGGCTTGTGTCGCCGGAATTCGGTTGTGTCCATTGTCGCTGACTACGCGCTTTTTCGTCGAAAAATGAAAGACCACCTTGCTGGTGGCGTCGTTTGGAAATTCCGAGTGCGGAAATTTGACGCGCACCTTGGTGGTGCCCTGCTCGGCGCCTAGGAGTTCCCCGCCTTCCACTGGCGCGTTTTGACCGAGATTCCAGACCACCAACTCGTAAGCCGCTCCGGATGTTCCCGCGACGTTCAGCGTGAATGTATCGCGGGTTGCCGACCACACTTCGGAAAGGACCCGGAGGCCACGGGCGGGCGATCCTAGCGCCGGGAGCGTGGATTCGTAGCTGACCGCGAAATCGTTGCGGATGCGAATTTTGACAGTGTTCGAAGCGCCGGAAGCACGGACCAGGACGGCGACATGCTGATCTTCCTGGTTCGCAGTCACATGAAAGGGAATCGCGCGGCCGTTCAAGTCGGCGCCCAATACCTCGGCGCGGAGGCTAACGGCGGGCTCGAATTCCACTGGACAGGTAGTGGCGCCAGAGCAGTTCACGCTGAGCGTGATCGCTTCGGAGCTACGTTCGTAACTTAGATCCAGGCTCGCGGCGCCGGCGTGAGCCTGGCGAATCGCGAACGAACTCCAGCCGGCGGGAACATGAGGCGTAAAAGTGAGAGTGGAGGTGGCGGCGTCGGAGGTAAGTCCGAGCAAACCGCGAAGCAATGGACTGACTACCATAGCGGCGGACCAGATCTGGTGAGGCGAGCTGGTGGAAAGCGGCTGATAAGAATCTCCAGAGAGAACCTCAGTGACATGGCCGAGCGAACCGTCGAGAGCCAGGAGAGCGTTGGCGCGAAGATTGGCGTATGCCGGGAAGGTGCGATGGTAGCGATATTCGCCGACCGCGGCCCAGCCGGTGAACAGCGGCCAAACCGAGCCGTAGTGATAACCGCCACCGCTGAATTTCGAGGAGCGAGCGGAGATAATGCGCATGCCCCAATCGGTTTCGTGATCGGAGGTGGAGAGTTGGTCGATCATACGCGAAGCGTTGACGGGATCGAGAAGACCGAACCACATCGGAACCGTGGCAAGGACCGTGACCTCATCCACCGGTGCGCCCTCCTGGCTTATAGCAAAGGCGTAGCGATTTTTCTCGGGGAGCCAGAACGATTTTTCGAGCAGAGCATGCTGCCGTTCGAATTCCTGCGTGAGCTGATAGGACACCTCTTGTTTGCCGGCGAGCCGAGCGAGATTCGAAAGCGCTCGCAGCGCTTCGTTAGCCAGACCCATCTGGTAAAACTCGGTTTTCACCGGCAGGAGTGGACCGCCTTCGACCCAGCCGTGGCCGAATCCAAAATTCCGCGGAAAGCCTTGAGGGTCGTAAGTGGAGCGCAGGAATTGATAGGCCTTCCAGAGCGATTTCCAGCTGTCGCTCGCGAAGGTGGTGTCGCCGCTTTGGGTCACGTATTCATTGGCGGTGATGAGGTAGAGAGGAGTGGCGTCCGCGGACGCGTAAGCATAAGGAAAATCCTTGAACCACGGCACTAGACTGGCGGTTTGCGCGATTTCGTGAGGAATTTTTCCGTCGTCACGCTGGAATTTGGCCACGAACTGAAGCGCCGCTTTGGTGGTGGCGAAGTCCCCTTCGGAGATCAGCGCCATGTCAGTCCACAAGGAATCACGTCCGAAAAACCAGGCGAAGCCGGGGCGCTGACTCTCTCCGGAAGTTCGGTAGCCGGCGACCAGGCCGACGCCTAGATACGGATTGTTCACCTGGCCCTGGATCACGCTGATCCGCGACCAATCGTAGGCGTCCTGTAATGGTGCGTCGGGAAGAGCAAGCTGCAGTGTGCGGTCCAGATAGCTGGTGTAATAAGCGGCAGACTCCTGCAGGAGCCTGGTGTAATCAGTGGTCAGATGTTGATAGGTGGCAGCCGCTTCCGCGAGGCCGTTGTTGGAAGCCGCCAGGACAATGATCTTTTCGTCGGTGCCTTTTGCGCTGCGGCCGAGGCGGAAACTACTGGAGGAAGATCCCGAGTAGTTGGTCTGGTATTCCTCCTGGATCTCGACGGCCGTTGGCGAGCCAAGCAGGGCTGCAAATTGTTTGGTCTCTTCACCGAACGCGAAAGCTTTGGTTGCCGGATCCCAGGACAGGTACGAGGCGCCGAGAGCAGCGGGCCACATGAGTTGAAAATCACGCACGAAGGTGGCGGTGATCTCCAAAGGCGTCTCGGTGTCGACGTCCAGGAGAATTACCGCGCCGGATTCTTTGACCGGCACAAAAAACGTTTCGCGGACGGCGAAAGTGTCGCCGCTGTAGGTGATGGTGCTGGACTCGGGCCGAACCGAGACGGAGCGAGCGAGCGGTTCGGCCGCAAGGACGCGACCATCGACATGAAATTCTAAGTGGAAGTCGCGCAGCAACTTCAACGGGTAAACCCAAGCTTCCATCTGCCCGGATTCATTTGCAAATAAGGCCGCGCGCTGCCCGAGTGACGGAAGAAATTCCCACGGGCGCACCGGCCGGGAGAGTTGCAGGGATACCGCGGGCTTTTGTGCAGGTAGTGGAGTGGACGTGAACAACCAGCAGATCAGGATGGGAACGAAGCGCGAGAAGCGTTGGCGGAGGAAAGCAGCAGCGGATTCCATGACGTTTGGCGCGAGTCGCGCATCACGGCGCGTCCCGACGTGTGTTTCGTCCCCCGAGTTGCGCAGAGCTTGATGAATCCCGGCGCGCTTACGCTAAACTGGCTGCGGTTTGCGCGGCCCTGGCGGCCCAGTGCGGGAAGGTATCACATTTGTTTTCTTCGCGGCGGAGATTCCTCCAATCGCTAAGCAGGTCTTCGGTGGTGTTGTCGCTGGAGGGCTTGCTGGCGATGGGCCGATCCGCATGGGGGATCGCTCCGACGGCGAAGGGGCAAGAACCACCTCTGGGCGACCCTGGGGTTGCGAACAATTCCGCGCCGGTCGCCGCGAGCGGGCTGGGAGTCAGCTTCGTCAACGTGGCGCGCGAATCGGGACTGAACGCCAGGACCATCTTTGGTGGCGAACACAAAAACAAATATTTGCTGGAGACCACCGGTTGCGGAGTGGCGTTCTATGACTACGACAACGATGGGTGGCTGGATATTTTTTTGGTAAATGGGACGCGCCTGGAAGGATTGGGGAGCGGAGGGGCGCCGACCTCGCACCTTTTCAAGAACAACCGGGATGGAACCTTTACCGACGTGACCGTGAGAGCCGGTTTGACGCACACCGGGTGGGGGCAAGGCGTGTGCATCGGCGATTACGACAACGATGGATTTGAAGATTTATTCGTGACCTACTTCGGGAAAAACATTTTGTATCACAACAACGGCGACGGAACGTTCAGCGACGTAAGCGAAAAGGCCGGCGTGGCCGGATCCGGGAAACGGTGGAGCACCGGATGTGCGTTCGTGGACTACGACCGCGACGGGAAACTGGATCTGTTCGTCGCAAATTACATCGACATGGATTTGGCGACGGCGCCGGTACCGGAGTCTGGCCCTTGCTTATATAAGGGAGTGATGGTGGCTTGCGGGCCGCCGGGTTTGAACGGCGGAAAGAACGTGGTGTATCACAACAATGGCGATGGAACGTTTAGGGACGTCAGCGAATCGGCGGGGATCTTGCAGGCCAATGGCACCTACGGCCTGGGCGTGTTGACTGGCGATTTCGATAACGATGGCTGGCCGGATATTTATGTGGCCAACGATTCGACGGCGAGCGCCTTGTATCAGAATCAAAAGAACGGGAAATTCATCGATATTGCCGTGGAAGCGGGGTGCGCTTTGAGCGCCGATGGAAAACCCCAGGCGGGCATGGGAGTGTCCGCCGGGGATTACGATCTGGACGGGAATCTGGACATCGTGAAGACGAATTTTGCGGGAGATACTCCGTCGTTGTATCACAACCTGGGAAACGCTAGCTTCGAAGACGCGACGTTCACTGCCGGCTTGGGGCGTCACACGCAATTCCTGGGATGGGGCTGCGGATTCTTCGATTTTGACAATGATGGATGGCCGGATATTTTGATCTGCAACGGGCATGTGTATCCGGAGGTGGAGCAGCTCAGGACCGAGGCGGGGTATCCGCAGCAGAAGTTGTTATACAAGAATTTGAGGAATGGGAGATTCGACGATGTTTCGGCGAGTGGAGGGCCGGGTATCAGCGTACCGGCGCCTTCGCGGGGCTGTGCCTTCGGGGACTTTGACAATGACGGCGACATCGACGTGGTGGTAAATACCGTGAATGATTTTCCGCAGTTGCTGCGGTGCGATTCGAAGCGCAGCGACAATTGGTTGAAGGTTCGCACCATTGGCGTGAAGTCCAATCGCAGCGGGATCGGCGCGCGGTTGCGTTGCGTCACGCACCCGGCGGATGAACCGAAACCTCATCAGCAGATTGATGAAGTGCGCAGCGGCGGCAGCTATATCTCGCAAAATGATTTGCGAGTGCACTTTGGAATCGGGCGAGCGGAAAAGGTGGAACTACTGGAGATTCGCTGGCCGAGCGGGCAATTGGATACCCTCAAGGACCTCAAGCCGAATCGGCTGATTTATGTGAAGGAAGGCGCGGGAATTCAACGAAGCGTATCCTTCGAGCGCGCGAAAGGCACCAAGCCGGGCAATTTCTAACCCGCGAGTTGCCGGAGGTATTCATCATGAATCGCCGTGCGGCTTTTTGTCTCGTCCCTTTGGCCATCGCTGTGGCCGCGACGCTCAAGGGATGGAATGGCCCACCGGCGCCGTTTGGGCCTTGGAGTCGAGTATCGGAGACACCGATTCTTTGGCCCCAAGGAAGCGGCTGGGAATCGGCCGGAACATTCAATCCCACGGTCATTTTGCGCGATGGCAAAGTGGCGATGCTGTATCGCGCCCAGGATGCTGCCGGAACTTCGCGAATCGGCTATGCCGAGAGCGATGACGGGATCAAATTCAGCCGGCGTGCCGAACCGGTGCTTGCTCCAGAAGCTGCATACGAAGTAGGTGGCGGTGTGGAAGATCCACGGGTGCAGATGATTGATGGCACCTACTACCTGACTTATACCGGCTACAACAAGAAGGACGCGCAGCTCTGCCTGGCGACGTCCAGCGATCTGATTCACTGGAAACGGCAAGGCGTGATTCTTCCGGCGTATCAGGGGAATTGGAATGTGGGCTGGACAAAATCCGGCGCGATCGTGCCGTCAAAAATTGACGGAAAGTATTGGATGTATTGGTTGGGAACGGCAGCGGATAAGACCGACCAGATGGGTTTGTCGTACTCAACCGATCTGCTGCACTGGACCGAAACGGGTACGGCGCCGGTTCTTGGGCGCCGAATGGGAGCATTCGATTCACGGGTCGTAGAACCGGGGCCCGCTCCCATCATCACGCCGAGAGGAATTGTCTTGATTTATAACGGCGCAGATGAGCACTTGGTATATCGAACCGGTGTCGCGATCTTCGATTCGAATGACCCCCGCAAACTGGTGTACCGGAGCGATCAACCCATCTTCGAACCCGTACGCGACTGGGAAAACGCCGGGCAGGTTGCCAACGTTGTTTTCGTGGAAGGGCTGATCGACACCAAGGGAGTGCGAAGCAGGGGGAGCTCCGCAAGCAGACTCTTGATCTACTACGGTGCGGCCGATAAATATGTGGGGGTGGCCGAAAGCAGAATGGAGCATTAGTGCGCCTTTCGGGTTTGCGCCACCGGTGGGGATTTGATTGCAATCCCAATCAAACGTCAATATTTATCGGTAAGAGCGGCAGTCGTCTAGCACCATTCAGGACCGGCCAAGGCGATTCCGGTGCTATCCCCTTTCATTCGGATAGGTTGGCTTGGTCACCACCACAGCCGGGGTCGCCTGCCGCTATCCAGCTTCGAACCTGTGTTTCCCGCGCCCGGCCCTTGGTGCGAGGAGTGATTTCTGTCTCCTCCCGAGCGGGTCTCAGTTCTTGTTGGCGGGGGCGACCGAGGTACCCGAGCCTTCTTTCAGCGTATGTATGGAGTCGATCGCGAGGCCTTCAAAGCGTTCCGTGCGTCCGCTCAACCAACGAACCTCTACCCAATCGATTTTCGCCGCCACGCCCAATCCGAAGTGAACGCGCATGTCGTTGTTGGAGATAAAACTGGAACCGCTGCGAACTTCGTCGACAAAAATCTTCGAGCCAGCCTTCATGCGAATGCGCGCGCCGATGCCGTCGCGACTGGATTTCGTCCCCACAGTGCGAAACGCCACCCAATGATGGGGGGTTCGGACCTGGTTGACCAGCAGACTCGGTGGGGCGTTCATGTTGCTGACCACAGCCGAGATGTGGCCATCGTTCCAAAGGTCGCCGATGGCCAGACCACGCGAAGAAATGGGCGCGGTGATACCCGGACCCGCGCTCGCCGAAATGTCCGTAAAGGTGGCGTCGCCATTGTTGTGATAAAGGATGCGTGGCTCCTGAAAATTGCTGCCGAGGTGCTGACTGTCCACCTCCGGGTAAACATGGCCGTTGACGAGAAGAAGATCGGGCCAGCCGTCGTTGTCGACATCGAGAAACATCGCGCCCCAGCCGAGATATTGGGTATTCAAACCGAGACCAGAGGGATAGGTGACATCGTCAAAAGTCCCGTCGCCATTGTTGCGGTACAGCGTGGCAGTATCGTCGGAGAAATTGGTCTTGAAGATGTCCAGGCGTCCGTCGCCGTTGTAGTCCGCGGCTGTCGAGCCCATGCCGGCTTGGGCTCGGCCGTCGTCATTGAACGCGGCGCCCGCGGTAATAGCCACGTCTTTGAACGTTCCGTCGTGATTATTGCGATAAAGAATGCTGGCGGTGCTGTCGCAGGCGACGAAGATATCGGGCCAGCCGTCATCGTCAAAATCGAGAGTGGTGACGCTGAAAGCGTAGTGGCCGTCGGTCTGGTCAATGTGTGATTTGACGGTGACGTCTTCAAAGGTGCCGTTGCCGCGATTGTGATACAGGATGTTTTTACCGCCGGGCAGGCCTTGCGGCCCGCACATCACCGGGACCCCTTTCCAAATGCAGTTGGGGCGCTCGCCCGGGGCGGGCGTGGTAGATAGATCAAAATCGACATAATTGGCGACCATCAGATCAAGGTGACCGTCGCGGTCATAATCCACGAAGGCGCATCCGGTGCCCCAGGCTTTGCCAGTGCCGGAGACCCCCGCTTTATCGCTGACATCGGTGAAGGTTCCGTCGCCATTGTTGTGATACAGAACATTTTTGCCGTAATAGGTGACGTAGAGATCTTCATAGCCATCATTATCGTAATCCCCGACGCAGACGCCCTGTCCCCAACCGGTACGAGCCAGGCCGGCTCTCTTGGTCACATCGGAAAACGTACCGTCGTGATTATTGTGGTACAGGTGGTTGGTCGGCGCCGGGCCACGAACAGATCCTTCCAGAGTGGTGCCGTTGGCGATGAAAATGTCCGGCCAGCCATCATTGTCGTAGTCAAAGATGGCGACACCAGTGCCGGTGGTCTCGATGATGTATTTCTTGGTGGTCACGCCGCCAAAAACATTGATCGATGTTAGCCCGGCCTGTTTGGCTACGTCGGTGAAGTAAGCCAGGGGCGCCGCCGCAGGTTTGTTCGGAGGATCGTCGCCGCGGAGCTTGGACAGCGGGACCAGACCGATCAGAACCATGGGAAGTGCGGTGAAAATAGCCAGACGATAGCGCGAAAATACGAACGTCATGGGTGTTATCGGATAGTAGGATGCGGGTAAGGGCGGGTCAAGATAAGGCAAATGTGGGTGCGGCGGGAATTCTCACCGAGCGAGCCATCCGAGTCCTTAACCGCGGTGAGCGTTAAGCCGGCGTGCTAGTATTTTTTTGTGAAGGCGGAATTTCGAGTGTTTACCTTCGTACTCAAATTTTGGGGTCGTGGCAGCTCGAGACCGGGCAACCTGCAGGCCTTCGGCCTTGCGGCTGGTATTTTTTTGTTATGCGTCGGGCAAATTGGCGCTCAACAAGGAAGTCCAACCCCGCCGAACACTTCCGGGGATGCTCAGGGAATTTATCTGCGCGGCGTCGCCGCGTTGCGCGACGGCGATCTAGGGACGGCTCGCGCGGCGTTCGAGCAAGTGGTGCGGCTGGCGCCGCAGAGTGCGGAAGCACACAACTCCCTCGGATGGGTGCTGCTGGCACGGGGTGAGGTCGACGCAGCGATCTCTCAATTTGAATCTGCCCTGGAGCTGAACCCAGCGTTGGGGGAGGCCCACACAAATTTAGCCAGCGCGTTGCTGCGCAAGGGTAGCGTGAATGCGGGTCTTCGCGAGGCTCAGCAAGCGGAGCAACTGGGACCATCGGACGCAGAGGCCCACCGGATGACCGCGCGAGCCCTGGATATGACTGGCGAGTTGGACGCCGCGAGTCTCGAGATGCGGAAGGCCCTGGAGCTGCAACCGAATCGCGCGGACCTGCACGATGAATTGGGTTCGATACAGGCGCAGCGATCGCGAAACCAAGAAGCCGAAGCAGAATTTTCCGAAGCCATTCGGCTGGCGCCGGAGATGGGGTCCGCTCATCTGCATTTGGGTGCAGCGCGATTTGAGGACAAGGAATTGACCGGCGCGATCGAGGAGCTGCAAACGGCGGTGCAACTTGATCCTAGTAACGACCAGGGGCATTACTATCTTGGGCGGGCCCTACGCGACACCGGCGACTCCGAGGGGGCCATTGCGGAGTTCAAAACGGCGTTGAAGCTGCATCCGGATTTTCCGGATGCGCAAAGCGCGCTGGGATTCGTGTTGCAGCGAATCGGAAACGAGGATGAAGCCGTGAAATATTTCCGGCTGGTGGTGCAAGCGCGGCCTGAAGGTCCCGAGGCGCATAACAATCTAGGTATGGCGCTGCTGCAGATGGGAGATGCCAATGGGTCGATCGAAGAATTCGAAGCAGCCCTGCGCCTGCGGCCAAGCGACGTGGGATATCAGATGAACCTGGGAGTGGGGTACCTTCAAAAGACCGATTTTGAGATGGCCGCTGCGAAGTTTCGAACAGCGCTGAAGGAGGCTCCGGAAAACGCGACGCTTCATTACGATTTGGGATTGTCCCTCAAGCTGGCCGACAAGTTGCCGGAGGCGGTCGCCGAGTTTCGACAGGCGGAGCGGTTGGATCCGCAGCAAGCCGACGTCCATTACACCCTGGGTGTTACTCTGTGGCAACAAGGAGATTCGCCATCGGCGGCGGACGAGCTTCGTGCGGCAACCCGCTCGAATCCACACTATGCCGAGGCGTTTTATACGTTGGGAACGGTGTTGAAGCAGCAGAGCAAGCTGGAGGAGTCGGCCCAAGCACTCAAGACCGCCATCCAATTGCAGCCGGACTTTGCCGGCGCCCACACCACCCTCGCGGGGGTATTGCGGCAGATGGGCGATACGGCGGATGCGGCTGCCGAAGCTAGAGCCGGAGCCGAAATCGGTAAGCGGAAGACCAGCGAGCAGAGCGCGCTGTTGGCTACCAACTCGGGCCGAAGGTTGTTGACCGCCGGCGATTTGGACGGGGCGATCTCACAATTCAAGTCGGCGATTGCCGCGGCAGCAGATTATGCACCGGCACATTTTCAACTGGGGGTGGCGTTGCAACGTAAAGGCGATCGAGAACAAGCCGGCCGGGAGTTCAAGCGCGCAGCAGAACTGGACTCGCGACTGACTCCTCCGGGCTCCTGAGCAGACCTGGCCTAAGTCGAAGTTGTTTAGGACGGACCGCTGCGAAGTGCGATCAGTTCGGTGCCAACCGGAACGCCGCGCGTTACTTTGACTCGCAGGACCGCTTCAAATGGTTTGAGTTGGCCGGTATTCGAAACTGGCAGACGGAGCAGCAGTTCTTCCACGGAGCTCTGCCGGCAGACGAATTCGACGGCAGCTTGGGTGCCCATGGTGGTGGTACCGGCAAGGATCAGCACGCTCTGACCGGCGTTTAGACCATGGATCAGACCGATGACCGCGTAATCTTCGGTCAAAGGCTCGTCGGCAGGGGTGCCCAAAAACTGACTTGGCTCTCCGTGCCGCGGATGCACATTGAGGATTTCCGGATCACCCTTGCGCGGGCCCTCGGTTACGCGATGGAAAATAAATTCCTGTGTCGCGGGAATTTCCAAGAGGGTCAGATTTTCCAAAGAAGATCCGACAAAAATCAGGTTGTTGTTCTTGGCGTCGTCCAGAGAGAACAGACTGCCGCGCTTAACGCGGATCTGGCGATGAAGCTTAGCGAACAGATGATCAAGTTCGTGCACCGCCAGGACTTCGCCGACGCCAGTGTAAGAATCGAAGATCGCGCCATTCTTATTGTCTTTGCGGGGATCGTAGTAGCGCAGTCCAATTTCCGGGCGGCCTACGAACTTGGCGTTGCTGAAGATGACCCAAGGCTCTTCGGGGCCGGAAGCGAATCCCTTCCAAAAAACAGCGAAGGCCGGAGCTACGGCATCAGCTTCCAGAGCTTGCGCGGAATTGCGGCTGGCACTCAGGGCCAGAATGACGGCCGTGGCGCCAACGAGCACGACGGCTAGGGATAGCGCCATCACGAGCCAATTACCATAGCCCCGCCATGCTGGAGCGGCGTGGTCGGAGATTTGGGTGGCCCCTGGCGAGACCTTGCTCATGGCCGCGGTGTTTCGGGGATGAAAGGATACGACGTAAGTTCCTTTGGGGAGCTCTACAACGATGGGATCCTCGAGGCCCTCGGTGTTGTAATACTCGGTTAGCTTCAGACGCAGGCGCCCGGCCTGCACCCGAACCATGGAATCCACCTGGGGATCAAAATCTTCCGAGCGACCGAAAACCTCTGTTGCGATTTGATATTCCTTAATGGGCGAACCGGCATGGTCCAATGCGTGTTTAGCCAAATAGCGCAGAAGTTTGCACAGGGATTCGGAGCTATGAAGATGCTGGCTGGCGACTAAACGATCGACCTGAGATAGAGACGCATCCCGATCATGCATGACGACGGCCCCCGTTACAACCAGTTAACGAAGTGTAACAACTAGCCCATCTACTTGCAACCAATGGTTTTATGCGCAGTAACCGTGTCAGACAAGTTTGAGACTTGAATTGATCGCAGCGAGAATTTTAATAATGTCCCACAAAGAGAAAGAACGCGAATGCCGAAGATTCGGTATGCGCGAGCAGTGTTGACTTGGGGTGCGTATCTAGTCGAGGGGTGGTTGCCATTTGGAGTTGTGCGTCCCAGCGAGTGGGAAGCGCAGGGTTGGATCTCCGGATTGGCACCTTCCGATAAACTCTTAAAAATTGACGTGTGGCGTCTTTAGGATAGGAAGTCCCTGCCTGAGAACGCCTTGGTTTAAATGGAGGGTTACGATGGTAAGGCGCGCAATTTGGGTGGGGGTGGCAGTTATTTGTTTGCTGGTAGGCCTCAGAGCCCCGTTAGCGAAGAGCCAAGCAGTATTTGGCAGTATTTTCGGAACGGTGACGGACGCGCAGGGTGCTGGAGTGGTGGGCGCAAAAGTTACCGTAACCTCGGTGGGGCAGGGCACGGTCGAAGAGACTACAACGAACGAAACTGGAAACTACACGGTCACCCACCTGATCCCGGGCGCGTACGATGTGCGCATCGAAGCGACTGGTTTCAAGATAAACGAAGTGAAAGGTATCCAGGTTTCCGCCGACGAGTCGGCCAAGACTGACGCGACGCTGACGGTTGGCGACGTAACTCAGACTGTCGAAGTCAGCGGCGAGATCGAGCAACTGAAGACCGACCGGGCGGACGTGGCGATCACCTTCAACGAAAAGTATGTCGAGGATTTGCCTATCCTGAATCGCAACTTTACGAATTTTGAGTTGCTCTCGCCGGGAACGCAAAAGATCGTTGGGTGGAGCCATGCGGCGACAGAAAACCCGCAAGGTGCGCAGCAGATTTTCGTCGATGGACAGCACTTCAGCGGGACGGCGTTCTTGCTGGACGGCACGGATAACCAAGATCCGATTCTTGGGATCATCGTGGTTAACCCGAACCTGGATGCTATTCAAGAGTCAAAAATTGCACTGCAGAACTATGACGCGGAATTCGGCAAAGCGGTCGCCGGTGTGGTCACCGTGCAAACCAAATCGGGTACCAACCAATTTCACGGTAGCGGGTTTTACGACTATCGGGGCAGCGACCAAGAGGCGCGCGATCCGTTTACCAACGCACCTGGCGTCGCCCTTCCCGATGCCACCTACAAGGACTTCGGCGTTGCCGTCGGCGGTCCGATCATCAAGGACAAGTTGTTTTTCTTCGGCGACTATCAGGGTACGCGACAGGTCAGCGGGGTCACCAACCAGCTCACCATTCCGACGGCGACCGTGGAGAGCAGTTGCAACCCAGCCACGAACGGAGCCAGCGCTACTCCGGGATTCTGCAACTTGGGCCAATACTTAGGCGCGGTGAATGGCGGAGGTCAGATTTATAATCCCAACTCCAATACTTGCGATCCGGCAGGTAGCGCGCCACGACTGGATGGCAGTTGCCGAGCGGCGTTTGCGGGCAATTTGATTCCGATTGGAATGATTTCGCCGCAGGCTGCCGCGGTTTTGGCAGCCTTTCCGGCGCCTACGACCAGCGCTTTGAGCAATAATTTTGTGGGCACCGGATCGGGCAGTTATAACCAGAACGCCTTCGACACGCGCATCGACTACAACGCTCCTCGTGGTTTCCAAGTTTTTGGTCGGTTCAGTCTGGATTACTTCAATCTGTCCGGAGCAGGGTCGCTGGGTGCACTTGGTGGAGTTGGTTTTGGTCCGGGCGGTTTGAACGGCGAATCGACGGTACACAATTACAGCCTGGCAACCGGCTTCGATAAAGCCATCGGTACGAATCTGCTTACCGACTTCCGGTTCGGGTATTTCAAGTACAACCCCCAGACCGCGTACCTGGATGCCGGCAGCAATCCAATGACGGCCTTCGGTATTCCCGGTTTGAACACGGGCTCGACGGTCACCGGGGGCTTGTCTTCGTTCTTCCCAACGATCAATGGAAATAACGGTGCTAGCGGAGCTCAGAACGAGGGCTTGCCCAACTTCGGTGACGGTTTGAACGTCGGCCGTTGCAATTGCCCGCTGACCGAAAGCGAACAGCAGTTTCAGTTCGTAAACAACTGGACAAAAATCAAGGGCAACCATCAGATCAAGTTTGGCGCGGACATTCGTTACGCGATGAATTTGCGGGTGCCGAGCGATGCGAATCGCACCGGAGAATTGAACTTCGATCAATACGGTACATCTCTGGCCCAGACCGGCGGGTTGGTTCTGGGCACATTCCTGCTGGGCGACGTAAACGAGTTGCAGCGTTTCGTCAGCAACAGTCTAGATGCCGCTGAGCGGCAAAGGCGATATTTCTTCTATGGCCAGGATACCTGGCGTGTTACTCCGAAATTTACTTTCAACTACGGACTGCGGTGGGAGTTCTACAATCCCGAGTACGTCAATGCCAAAGGTAACGGTGGATTTGCGAACCTGACTCAGGGAGTGATCCGGGTGGCGGGTTACGGGCCGATCGGCCTCAACGGCAATATAGACAACACCTACCACGCGTTTGCGCCGCGCATCGGCGTCGCCTATCAGTTCGATCCGAGAACCGTAGTGCGGATGGGATACGGCCGCAGCTACGACATCGGGGTGTTCGGGTCCAACTTTGGCCACGTGGTTACGCAAAACCTGCCAGTTCTGGCCAACCAGACCATTTCGGATTCCAACATCAATCCGACGGCGACGAATAACGTCACCCCAGTGTTCACATTGGCCCAGGGCGCTCCAGCGTTCAATTTCGCGAACGTTTTGGGGCAAATCTCGGCGGCGGGCACACTACCTTTGCTGGGGCCAGACGGTACCTCCAGCTCTCGCATTCGCCCAACCGTGCAGCGGTTGCCGACGCTCGATGCGTGGAACGCTACGTTGCAGAGACAGATCACCTCGACGCTATCCCTGGAGGTGGCTTACATCGGGAACAAAGGCACGCACATGTTCAATCCCGGAGGCCCATCCTATAACCCCAACGAGGTTGCGGTCGGGAATGGTACGGATCTGGTAACCGCTGCATCTTGTCCTTCCGCTGCTGCTTGCACCTACGCAGGTTTCGCGCCGTTCGTACCACCAGCGGACCGTCGCAGATTCTTCCTCAATGGTGTACCGGCGTTCACCTATCCTGGGTATACGACACCGACGGGGGCTCCGTTAACCTGCTGCGCGGTAGACCTTACCTATTTCGGAAACGACTCGAGCACCAATTACAACGCGCTGCAAATGAAGGTGGAGAAGCGCTTCAGTCACGGATTGCAATTCCTGGCCCACTACACCTACTCTCATTCGAACGCGTTTGACTCCGGGTACTTCTCTGTTGACCCGAAATATTCATACGGACCGGACCAATTCAATCGGAACAATGTTTTCGTGGTCAGCACCGTCTATGAGCTGCCATTTGGCAAAGGCAAGCAATTCATGAACGGCGGTGGCCGAGCGATGGATCTGCTGATTGGCGGGTGGCAATTGGCCAATACTCTGAATTGGAGCAGCGGCCTGCCGTGGACACCAAGCATCGGCGAATGCGGGGAGATAACCGACGCTGGCCCATGCCGACCCAATCTTGTTCCTGGCCAATCCTTCAACGTTGGCCCGCAGAAGGTCAACGGTGTCTGGTACGACTTCGTGCCAGTCGCACCACTCGCTTATGCCGCACCGACGCCGGCCGACATCGGCACGAATGCGTGCAGTTTGGCGCGGCCGACGTCCGGACCGTTTGCGCTCCCGGCCTGCGGGCAAATCGGGGATGCCGGGTTTGACTCCTTCCGTGGACCGCGAAGTTTCTTCTCGGACCTCTCACTTTCCAAGACCTTCAGCATCACCGAACGACTCAAAGCTCAGTTCCGGTTCGACGCTTACAATGTTTTCAACCACGTGAACCTTGGCTTTAACGCGGACCAGGGCAACACTTGCGTGGATTGCGGCGGCAACGCTGGACAGATTACGGACATCGAGGCGGACGGTTCACCAGGCTCCCCGACCGGAATGCGCCAACTGCAGTTTGGTTTGAGGGTGACTTTCTAGAGCAGTACACCCCGAAAGCCGACGGGGAGCCCGAAAGGGCTCCCCGTTTTTTTACTTTAGGCGCGAGTTTCGTTCACAATTCTTCTATGTATAAGCAGACTTGGATATGCACTATTTTGTGGAGTGCCGGCGCTCTACACTTCGCACTTGCGGGCGGGCCGACGGTACAGCAACCGGCGCCCGCGGGTGCCGATGCGCGCCCAGGAGCGCCGCAACCAAAGGTGCCTGCTTTGGACGAACCGCATCGTCTGCTGAAACAAGGAAAATATGATGAGGCCTTGACGCTGCTGCAGTCGATCCTGCAGGCGCACCCGCAGACGCCGGGCCTTTGGCATGCTTTCGGCGAGGCCTATTACAAGAAAGGCGACTACGTCAATGCAATTGCGGCTTTAAAGAAGGCCAGGGAAGAGGCACCGAGCGATCAAGAAGCGGTGCAGTTGTTGGGAATTTCGTATTATTTGGCAGGACGTCCCGGAGAGGCGATCGCGCCACTGGAACAGGTGCAAACCTGGTTCCCGAGCGCGAATGTCGACGCCGCTTATATTTTGGGAACTTGCTACATCCAGACCAAGGATTATCCGCGCGCGCGCGGGGCCTTCGCGAAAATGTTCGGAGTTCCGGAGGAATCCGCGGCCAGCTATCTGTTTACAGCGCGGATGCTATTGCGACAGGATTTTGGTCCGGTGGCGGAAGAATATGCACAGAAGGCCGTGACCCTGGACGCGAAACTGCCCCTGGCGCACTACCTACTGGGTGAGCTGAACCTGTATCATTCGCGGGTACCTGAAGCCATCGGGGAGTTTGAGAAGGAAGCGCAGCTCAATCCAGGATACGCGGCAACGTATTACAAATTGGCGGATGCTTACTCGCGGATCCAAAGGTATGACGAAGCCGAGAGATTGTTGCAGCGATCCATCTGGCTGGATGCAACCTCGACGGGGCCTTATATATTGATGGGCAAGGTACTGGAGAAAAAAGGCGAGGCGGAATTGGCGGTACGCGCGCTACAGCGCGCTCTGGCAATGGATCCAAACAATCCGATCTCTCATCACCTTCTGGGGCAGGCCTATCGAGATTTGGGAAAGAATGAGGACGCCGAGCGGGAGTTAAAGGTCGCGGGCCAATTGGAGCAACATCAAGACGCCAAGCCTTGAGCAGGTTCGCAGAATATTTCGCCAGGACGCGAGTCATCTCTGAGCTGAGAGGGTCAATTCGAGGCGGTTGCCATGAATGCAAAATCTTATACCGTGGTCGGACTGGGCGAATTGCTCTGGGATATGTTTCCCGAAGGAAAGCAACTCGGCGGAGCGCCCGCTAATTTTGCGTATATGACCAGTCTGCTGGGCGATCAAGCGGTAGTGGCCAGCCGGATCGGCAACGACGCGCTCGGACGGTCCGCGGGACGCCGCCTGGAGCGGCTGGGATTGCGCAGCGCGAGCCTGCAATTCGATGAATCCCACCCGACCGGCACGGTTGGCGTGGAGGTCGATGACGCCGGTCAGCCGAGTTTCGAGATCGCAAAGAATGTGGCCTGGGATTTCTTTGAATTTACGCCGGGGTGGCAAGAACTGGCCGGACGGGCGGACGCCGTATGCTTCGGAACGCTGGCGCAGCGATCGCCGAAGTCTCGCGAAACCATTGGCTCATTTCTGAGAGCCGTGCATCCCGGAACGATTCGAATCTTCGACGTGAATCTGCGGCAGGCTTTTTACTCCGCGGAAATACTAGCGGACTCGGCGCGGCTGGCGGACATCATCAAGCTAAATGTTGATGAACTGCCAGTCGTAGCCAAACACCTGGGGCTTACGTTTGTAGATGAACTTTCCGCCGCAAAAGCGATACGGGAGACTTTTCAGAGCAAGCTGGTGTGCGTGACCCGCGGAGCGAAAGGCAGCTTGCTGGTGAGTGCCGAAGCGACCAACGAACATCCGGGATGCGAAATCACTGTGGCGGATACGGTGGGCGCGGGAGACGCGTTCACCGCTGCATTGGTCTATCACTATCTGCGGCGCGCTGCGCTGCCGACCTTGAACGAAGCTGCAAATCGAATGGGCGCCTGGGTTGCGAGCCAGACCGGTGCTACTCCATCTCGCGATAACATGAAGCTAGAGAAGATTCGAACGGTGGCGGCCTAGTAGCCAGAGTCTCGGTTCAGTTTGCGGAGTGTAGCGCGACGTTTTGTTCCGCTGCGAGTCGCGCCACTGAATCCGGCGGCAGTTCATGCAACAAAACCAGAAACGCAGCGTTGGTCCAACCAAAACCCACAACGTTCATGTGATAGCCGGCGCTGACCTGGGTCTCCGAGGAGCGCGTTACGGCATTGTACTTTTCGCGAATGGTCCCATCGCGGCGGAAATTTTCCGCGACATTGGATAAAAATTGATAGGAAACGCGATCGGCGGCGGCGTTAAATGCATAGCGCCGCATCCCCTCCAGCGCGACCATTTGCGTGGGCGCCCAAACGTAGGGATAGTCCCACTGGCTGCCGGTTTCGTGCGCGCTCATCACCATGCCGCCAGGCCGCTCGAAGACATTTAGATGTTCGAGGACGGCCTTAGCCTGCTCGGGAGTGGCGATGCCGGCCCACAATGGATAAAACGTGGTGATGTACTCGTAGGTGGAGCGTTCACGAGTTTCGAACTGGTAGTCGAAATACATTCCGCGCTGTTGATCCCATAGATACTGCTGAATTTTAGATTTGCGTTCTTCCGCGCGCTTGCGCCACTGCGTCGCTTCTTCCTTGTGCCCTAAAGTTTCGCCGATGTGCTCCAGATCTTTCTCGGTCTTGTAAAGCAGGCTGTTCAAACAAACTGGAGCGTAATGATGGGTAGCGTCACCGTACGGGCCAAACCGGAAGGAGATGTCAAAACCGGACTCGCGCATCGCACGATCGCCCTTGTAGTAGTCGGCGCTGAGCAGGAAAGCTCCGGCGGAACTGCATTCGGAGCGGGTCATGGTTTTGGCGACATCGCAGGCTTGCACATTGAATGCTGGCCCCAGTTGGGGCGATGGCGGTTCCGAAGGAGATTTTTGCACGAAATAACTGCCGCCGCGGTCGGGTTGCGCGAGGAAAAACGCGGCGACTTCCCGGTAGTGGCCGGTCTCATCCTTGAGGCTTTCCGGCGCCGGCCCTAAACCGAAGTCGTAGTAGCGGGAGAGGCCGGTGTCGCCCGCGAGGTGCGCCTCGCTGGTCCACAGTGCGTGATCGCGCTTCGCGTAGCCATAAGCCTTCTCCAGCCATGCGCGATTGTCGTGCCCCGCCGCTTTCTGTGCTTCGTAAACGGCCAGAATCATCGAGGTTAGGAAGGGAGGCTGCGACCGCGTCAGATAATAGGTGCGGTTGGCGTTCAGGACTGCTCCGTAATGCTCGATTTCGAAGAAAAAGTTTTCGACCATGCCCTGGGCGAGATCGACCCGATGGTCCTGGACGAGTCCGCGGATGATGAAGTAACTGTCCCAACCATACATTTCGTTGAAGCGCCCGCCCGGCACGACGTAACGATTTTCGAGATAGAGCAAACCGTCAGGTTCAACTTTGGCCGGATCGATCTGGCCGAGGGAATGAATTACGGAGGGGAGATGGTGAACCTGGATGTGACACTTTTGCTGCAAATCTTCGACCGCACTGGGAACCTCAAAATCAGCAGGAACGTACAGCACCGAAGTACCAGTAATTTTGGGGTCGACGATGGTTTTGCATTCGGAGAGCGAACGCGTTAGGGTGTTCCAGCCTTCGGAGATGTACGAACGAATGGGGTCGAGACCGGACTGATCGGCAGATGATTTTGATTCGGATTGGGCGCCGGCGGCGGCGGCAAACGAGAATGCCAACAGGGCGAAAAGTAGCAGGGAACCAAAGCGCGAGAGGGCTGTTAATTTTCGCCGATAAACGGTGATGTTCATATCGGCGGATGATACCCCGGCTCTACGGTTAGGGCAATATGTCTTTTGTCTAGAACAGGATAGACTTCCCGAACACCGGCGATACATAACAAACCGGAACGTTAAACCCGCCAAGGCCAGGCCCGCCGGCTCAGTTTTGTGGAGACGCTTCGAGGCTCTAAATTCTCTTGGCGAGAACTAGAATCACAATGATCAATAGCACCAACCCGAGCCCGCCGCTTGGGTAATAACCCCAGCCGGTGCTGTAAGGCCAAGTGGGCAGAGCGCCCAGAAGAAGCAAGATCAAGAGGATAATCAGGACGGTTCGGATCATCGTGGTGGCCTCGCGGCGGTAGCATATATCACTAGCCAACCCTGATATCAAGCAAAAATTCAGTCGGCCCGGCGGCAAGGGAACGAGAAATCGGACATGGTATGTATGTTTGCAATGCTGTTGGGCCGTACCGAATTTACTTGTCGCGAACTTTCCACTCAGTTTGCAACTTCGGCGGTTGGACCAAGGTTTGCATTACGACGCAATACTGCTCCGTCTTCTCGCGTAATCCACGCAACTGCTCCGGCGTTGCTTGAGGCGCAGTAATGTCGAATCGAAGTCGCACGTTCTGAAAGCCGACGGGCACATCCTTGGATATGCCCAGGGTGCCACGAAGATCCAAATCTCCCTCGACGGTGACCTCGATACGCTCACTGGCAATTTCCATGGCCGCCGCAACCATCTGGCAAGTGATCTGCGCGCAAGCCGACAGAGCTCCGAGCAGTAGGTCGCCGGAACAAGCGGCGGTGCCTGCGCCTCCTACTCCAGAGTGAGCCTCGGCATTATAGATGGCGCGTCCGATGGCGACTGAGCAGGCGATCGGAGTCTCGGTTTGGCCGCCTCTCGCTTTGAGAGTAATTCGTGACCCTTCCGGATCCATTCGATATTGTTCTTTGAGCGGTTTTTGAACGGACTTAAGATCCATGGCGTCTCCAATGTACCTTTCGGTGATGTAAGACGGCGGGAAGATCAGTGAACTTGTCGCAAGTATAGCCGCTTGTTAGCATAGGCAACGCGGAGGGTATCATATGCCAAAGTTTGTGATCGAGCGTGAAATACCAGGTGCCGGGAATATGTCCGATGCTGAGCTTCAGGAGGTCTCCCAAAAATCCGTAGCGGTTCTCAAGGAAATGGGGCCAGAGATTCAATGGCTGCAGAGCTATGTTACCGGCGACAAAATTTACTGTGTGTACCTCGCTCCCGACGAAGCCACGATTCGAGAACACGCAAAAAGGGGTGGGTTCCCAGCAAATCGCGTCTCCGCCGTACGCCACCTCATCGATCCGACCACCGCTGAATAATTGATCGAGGTGGTACACCTGAATGTAGATCTGCGCTTAGGTTGTTCCACCCGGCAACGATGGGAGAACTAACGCGCGCCGGCGGCAGTCCTCAGCACATCTTCAACGGCTTTTTCGACCGGCATGACCCAGCCCTCCAACCAGGCGGTCCTTTCCGTGGTGGTCGTCAATCCTTGCCGAGCGGACCGCAGACCTCGTTCCAGTTTCGCCTGCTCTGCAGATGTAAGCGCTGCGCCAATGCTCTGGCGAAGCGCGGCTGCTGCACCAGCCAGCCGCAGCGCGCGCTCCGCCTCAGACTGTGCGGCTACGGAGCACGCGAATGATTCGACAAGGCGAGCGACTCCGCGCTTGTGTTCCAGCTCTTGGAATATCCGGAGGCTTTCCCGATACGACGAATCCGCCGCGCGATAATCTTTTTGTTCTCGAGCCAGATTTCCCAAATCGGCTAGGCAGCCGGCGATGCCCCAGCGGTCATTGAGTTCGCGAAAGTTCGTCAGGCTCTCGTCGTAGAGCGATCGCGCAGCGACGGAATCGCCTTGGTCGCGGGCCACATCTCCCTGATGATTGAGAGCCCAGGCGACGCCGGTTCTATCGCCAACCTCCCGGAAGATCGCTAAACATTCCTCGTAAAGAGCGCGCGCATTCGGATAATCCTCTTGGAGCTTGGCGATATTTGCGAGATTGCTAAGCGCCCGAGCGACCGCCAGCCTGTCCTTCAATTCTCTCCACAACCCAAGGCTCGCTTCGAACAGCGCACTGGACGACGGCAGGTCGTTTCGATCGCGCGCGTTGACCGCCAGAGCGTTGAACGAGACCGCGACGCTTCGCTTGTCCGCCAACCGGTTGGCGATCTCGAGGCTCTGGTTGAAAAGCGTATCGGAAGCAACGTAGTCGCCCTGCCCTATAGCCAGCACTCCGGCCGCAAAAAGAGCGCGCTGGCGCAAATTTGGGAACGCTGCCGGATCGAGCTCCAGAATCTTCCCCAACCGGTCTCGGCCTTCCGCAAGATGCTCGCGCATCTCCCAGAAACGGAAAAGGCCCGCAGCCAAGCGCAGACCCCACTCGGAGTTTCCGGTTGCTGTCAGCCACTCCAGAGCGCCGCGAAAGTTGTCATGCTCGAGCTCGAAACGGTCCAGCCATCCGGTTTGGTTCGCACCCACATCCTCCGCGGCTCCCTCCTCCGCTAGCACTAGACTGTAGGCAGCGTGGGCGCGTCTGACCAGTGGTTCTTCTCCGCTGGCTGTTAACTTCTCCAGCCCGTACTCGCGAATTGTTTTCAGCATCACAAACCGAGGTTCTCCGTCGGCTTGCTCAATCTGGCGCACCAGACTTTTGTCCACCATCGACGCCATTCCATCGAGCACGCCTAACCTCAGGTCCTGTTTCGTGTCGCACACCGATTCCACGGCTTCCAGCGTGCACCCACCCAGAAAAACCGAAAGCCTTCTGAACAGCTTTTGCTCCGGTTCGCTGAGCAAGTCGAAGCTCCAATCGATTGCTTGTCGAAGGGTTTGCTGCCGCGCAGGCAAGTCTCGCGCGCCGCCCGTCAACAACTGCAAGCTACTGGCGAGCCGGGTGCGCATGGCGGACGGCGAAAGTAGCTTGGTCCGTGCGGCGGCAAGTTCGATCGCGAGAGGCAGACCATCCAGCCGCCAGCAGATTTCCGCCACGGCCGATGCGTTTTCCTCGGTGAGTTTAAAATCGGGCTTCACGGCTACGGCGCGTTGGACGAATAGGGATATGGCCGAATAGCGTGACAACGCTTCGAGTGGTGGTAAAGATCGCGCATCCGGCAGCGAGAGCGAGGGCACCGGGAACTCGTGCTCCTGGTAGATGTGCAGGGCGGCGCGACTGGTCACTAGGAGTTTCAGGTTGGGTGCGAGGGTCAACAGTTCCGCTAGCATCGGCGCCGCCCCCACCAGGTGCTCGAAGTTGTCGATCAGGAGAAGCATCGGCGCGCTCAAAGACCCGAGATATTCCCGCACAGCGTCGAGCGGCGGTTGGCCTCCGGTTTCCCGAATTCCTAGCGTTTGAGCGACTACTAAAGTGATCAAGCTGGGATCGTTGACCGCGGAGAGGGGGACGAAGTGAACGCCGGAAGGAAAGTCGCCGGCCATCTCGCGAGCAAGTTCCAGAGCCAAACGGGATTTGCCGATACCCCCGGGTCCGGTGACGGTGATCAGCCGCACCCCCGGCTGCAGGAAAAGTGCTTGGGCGGCCGCCAGCTCCTTATCCCGTCCAACAAAGGCGGTGCCCGGAACCGGAAGATTGCTCGGACGGGCGCCCGGCCGCTTAAGTTGGAGATCCGAGAGGCGATCCCGAATTGCCACCAGGTCTCGCGCCAAATCGCGCGTTGAGAAGTAGCGCTTCTCGGGTTCCTTGGCCAGGCAGCGCTCGACCACCCAACAAAATGGCGGGGGGATCTCCGGGTTCAGCGAACCGATTGGTTCGGCTTCATCGTCGATAATCGCGGCCAAAGTCTGCGCTGTCGTACTCCGACGAAAAGGCCGCTTTCCGGTGGCCATTTCATAGAGCACTAATCCAAAAGAGAATTGGTCGGATCTGAAGTCGAGAGGTCTGCCGCCTGCCTGCTCGGGGGACATATAGCCCACGGTACCGAGAATTGTCCCGGGCTGAGTTTCATAGGCGCCTGTGGCGGAAGTGGCGAAGGTATCGACGGATCGGACCGCGGAAGTGTTGTGCGACGATGCTTCGTTGCCAATCGCCAGTTTTGCCAAACCAAAATCAAGAATCTTGACGGTATCGGCGGAGACCATAAGGTTCTCGGGTTTCAAGTCTCTGTGGACGATGCCGATTTCGTGCGCTTTCGCCAGCCCATCGGCAATCTGCACGGCGATAGGAATAAGTTTTCGTAAAGGCAGACCGCTTGAAGCGAGCAGTTGGCGCAGGGTTGTACCCTCGACGAATTCCAGCACCAGAAAATCTTTGCCTTCCTGATGTCCAATGTCGTGCAGGGTGCAAATGTTGGGATGCGAAAGCCTGGAGATCGCACGTGCTTCGCTCTCCAGACGCTGGCGTAGATCGGACTTCTGGGACAGATGCTCGGGTAAGACTTTGATGGCAACGGTACGGCCTAGGCGAGTGTCCCGGGCGCGGTACACCTCTCCCATGCCGCCAACTCCCAGCGGTGAGAGGATTTCGTATGGACCGAGCTTTTCGCCCGAGGCGAGAGGCATACGTAGCGTGATTATAGCTCTGGCAGAGCGCCGACAGGTAAGACTCATGCACTTGACGGCAAATTGAAATCCCAGCGAGGCCGATGGCTTACCGGACGTTCGGTCCGCCCACGCACGGCAATTCGGAAATCATTCTGGATGCGCTCTGGTTGTCCCAACTATTGATTCTTTCTGCGGATCCAACGTCGACATGATTGAAGACCCAGGCGGTCTTATCGGAACCGTAGAACACCGCCGTCACCGTGCTGTGGATTCCTTTAAATTCCATCGAACGAACTAAGCCGCTACGCATCTTGGCAACGTCTTCCTGCTTGTCCGATAGTGGCCGGCCGCAGTTGGCAATCAGCGTTTCCGGCGTTATCAGAACGATGATGGCTTCCGTGGTTTCCTTACGCGATTCCACCACCCAGCGGGGGATATTAATGACCCCATAAACGCCCAGAACAATGACAATCAATCCAGCAGCGACTTGTAGGGCCATTTTCATACCCGCGCGATTACCCTCCGAGAGGCATTTCTAGCCAACCAGATATGCTATACCGTTCTCGCGAGAGTTCGCGGAGCTGTCTCTTCAAGAAATCGGACTTGAGGCGGAATTAACAACAGGAGATTTGGTGGCATGATCTCACCGGCACTAGGACGTTGCGCCGTCTAGAAGCGATAGCCGGCACTTCGTGCTCCTAGGCTTCCACGTTGCCCGGTGGGGGAGCGAAACGGCGCAGCAGGGTTATAGAAAACACCAAAACCAGGACGAGCAATCCCAATAATCCAAGCTCAATCATACTGGCTCGAAAGATGCTGGCACCCTCGACCGACCAGGTTCCACCCTTGGTGAGAGTGGCTGCTTCTAGGGTAATCACCAGGATGCGCCGAATCGAGGCAATCAAGCCCACCACCAGGAATGGTTCCGTGACCAGGTAATGCGAGTGGATGGAGATGCGCACGGTATGCAGAATCTCCACAAGCATCAGCACAACGAGCAGTTGATCCAGCACTCGCAGCGTCTCAGCGGCAATCGTCCAGTGACTGACGCCTTCCCAGAGAATTTTGCCGGCATTTGTGACTGTTGCCAGGGCGGTTAGGAACAGCAGCACGGCAAGGACGGAATAGATAATCACTTCAGCTCTACCCAGATAGTCGCCAAAGTGCCCGCGAATCTTTTCATCGGCCATTTTAGTCCGCTCCTCGAACTCCGTCTGGATTACCGGCCTACAGGCACGATACAACGAAAGAATTCGTGTGTGGGGGCGCAAGAGCCTAGGCGTTGTTTTGAGCCGTGCTCAAAGAAGCGAAAATCCAAAACTTCAGTTGGCACTGCTTGCGTCACACCTTCGCTAGCCGTCTCGTGATGGCTGGGGTAGACATTCGCACAGTGCAAGAGCTTCTCTGGCACAAAACAATTGCCATGACCGTGCGATATTCTCACCTTGCTCCGCAGCACACGATGTCGGCGGTGGAGCGGTGGGACGCGCCTATAGTGGTCTCAACCGACACCACTACCGACACCCGAGCATTTGAGCGGCCCGAGATGCTAACGGCGGTATTGCAGTAAGTCTTTCTGTACGCTAGATTTGCAGTGCCGATGCCCGGGTGGCGGAATGGCAGACGCTGAGGACTTAAAATCCTCCGGGGTTTTACCTCATGGGGGTTCGAGTCCCCCCCCGGGCACCAAGATAAGCTACACAAAATGAATAGGTTGCAAAGACCAAAGCCTCTCGACCTGAGAGGCTTTTTCGCGCCTCCGAGTGCTGGTGATACTTATGGGGATGCCTCGGACAGCGGCGCTATGCGGCCGATCGCCGGGACGGTCGCACAACCATCCGCGTCCCTCTGAGAATCGAGGTGTAGAGATATCGCTACTAAGAACTTGTCCTTGCGGCGCATAGTGGGTCGAAGTTTCCGCAACCCCATGCCCACGACCTGGACGTTTAAAACCCCTTGGGCCCTTCCGCACCATTACCACCGGCGGCCCCAATCATGAGGAGATCCGTTGGACGACCCTAACTTCTCGCAGCCCGACCCTTCCGCTCTACCCGATGACATCCTCTCCACTCCGTCCCCTCAAGCCGCTCCGGAGCCTCACCTATTTCACCGCATATTCTTGGGAGACGAGGGACTCCGCGCCGGCTGGGGTATTCTCCTCTTCGTTCTTCTCTGCTTCGGCTCGAACTACACCACCAGCATGCTGCACTTGTTTCCGTCACAGCCTCACACCAGTCCCGCCCAGCCCTCGCCAGAGATGCCACCCGTATCCTCCATCGTCAGCGAAGGCGTCGTCCTCGTGTTGGTCTCGCTCGCCACGCTGATCCTCTCCCGCATCGAGCGCCGTCCCGTCGGCGTCTATGGCCTGGGTGGCTCAGGACGCCTGCGGCTCTTCCTGCACGGGCTCCTCTGGGGCCTGGTCCTGCTCTCCGTGCTCGTGTTCGTCCTCTGGCAAGCCCACCTGCTCGTCTTTGATCGCTTGCTCCTCGCGCCCGTCGCAATCTTCCGATACGCGGCTGTCTGGGCCTTCGGCTTCCTCATCGTCGCGCTCTTTGAAGAGACCTTCCTCCGCGGATATCTGCAGTTCACCCTCACTCGCGGCCTCTCCGCCCTCTACCGCCCATTCACCACACCTAAGCAGGCCGGTACCTTCGGCTTCTGGACCGCCGCCCTCGTCCTCTGCTCCATCTTCGGGTTCGGCCACAGCAATAACCCCGGCGAGAGCCCGTTCGGCCTGTTCGCCGTGGGTCTCTTCGGCCTCACCTTCATCTTCAGCTTGTGGAGGACGGGCTCACTCTGGTGGGCGATCGGCGCCCACACCTCGTGGAACTGGGCCCAATCCTTCCTCTACGGTGTCGGCGACAGTGGCAACATGATCCGCTACCATCTGCTCGCCTCCCGCCCCATTGGGCGGCCTCTGCTCTCCGGCGGCACGACCGGCCCCGAGGGCAGCATCTTCGTGCTCCCTACCCTCGCTCTCCTCGCGGTGGCCGCCTTCTTCGCCATTCCCCGCACCCAACGTGTCCATCCAGCCAACCCCGCTTCCGGCGCCACAAAGATTGACTAGCCGATCCTGAGCGCGGAAGGACCCTAGATCTCTCTCTATTTTTGGCTGATAGATCTTGGAACTTCCGCTGAAGTCGACTAATACCTTCCACATTGCAGCCGTTCGAGTTGCGAAGTCCTCGTAACTGCGCGGCGCATGGCTCAGCAGCTTCGTAAGGCGTGCGACTTCCGTTTCGGTTGACTCGAACCCGCGTTCGAAGTACCCCTGGAGCATCAGGTCATCCCATCGCAAGATACTTTCAATGGGATGCGGCGCGGTTGATTATGGGGTGCAGCATAATGGAGCCGAATGCATTCACCTGCAGGCGACAGAAGTGGACGCCTTCGGACACGAGCTGAGCAATTCTGGTAACGGCGTCAGGCTTGCGTTTCCACTCCTTGCCATTAAGCACTCAACAGGAGCTTTGCCATGCTCTGCGGACGGACGCAAAGAACGCGAAAAACGCGATTACCCTAGCTTTTCCTGCGGACGGTGATCTCGACGTGATCACCCTCTTTCATGTGGACGGGCTGGCCAGCCGAGTTGAGTAAATTTTCGATGCGAATTTCGCGGTATTGCTTGTCTGTGCTTTCGAAGACGATATGCGCTTTTTCCGGTTCGCCGGGCTGAGCCGGGCTGATAATTCGCTGAACGGTTCCAACCAGTCTGATGGTCGTCTTATCGTGCGGCAAGCCGTCCGTACCTGCATCATCGCTCATGGTTTCCCTCGCATCATCTCCGTCAACTCGCAGGGAGATGTTAACCGTATGGGACGTGAAAAGCTCTCACAATAGGGTGCCGGCCTAGCGCCCCTTACCGTCTTCGATTGTTGAGGTGGTCAGAACGTCAACGCATTTTACGAAGGGAATACCGATTTCAACGCGGGGTACAGGCGTTGGAAGGCTCGATAACTGGATTTCATGGTAAGCACGCCTTCTGGATGGGCTTGCACACGAGACCCGACTCGCACTACGCAGTTGCAAGCGGCGTCGACCGATGGCCAGATCTGAGCGCCGACGCCGGCCAAGATTGCGGCGCCATAGGCGGCGCCTTCTTCGGCTTCGACAATCTCGACTTCGCGGCCGCAGACGTCGGCTTGAATCTGACGCCAGAGCGCTGAGCGAGCCCCTCCTCCGCCGAGGCGGATAGTCTTCACTGGAACGCTCATCTCCTCGAAGATGGTGAAACTGTCTTTCAAACTGAAAGCCACGCCTTCCAGGATGGCCCGAATCACATGGCCGCGAGTATGCGAAGCGGTCAGGCCGATCAGCGCCGCGCGCGCATTGGGGTCTAAATGAGGAGTTCTCTCGCCCATCAAGTACGGCGCCCACAGCAGACCCTCAGCGCCGGGCGGGATGTTCGCGGCCTCCGTGACGAGTTGGGCGTAGCTATCAGCGGTTTTGTTTGCGGAATGGGTCGCGAAAGTATCGCGGAACCAACGCAGCGACAAACCCGCGGCTTGCGTAACTCCCATCACGTGCCAGCGGCCGGGCACCGCATGACAAAAAGTGTGCAGTCGACCTTGAGGGTCGAGCGCGGGTCGATCGGTGGCGGCGAAGACCACCCCGGAAGTGCCGATGGTGGCACTCACCGCGCCGGGAGAGACGATGCCCATGCCGGTAGCCCCGGCGGCTTGGTCGCCAGCGCCAGCCACGACCAAAGTGCCGGTCGCAAGGCCAGTCGCGTGTGCTCCTTGCGCGGAGATTTTGCCGCAGACCTCGGGAGATTCATAAAGCGTGGGCAGCAAAGCGCGATCGATTTGCGCCGCTTGCAACATTTCGTTCGACCATTGGCGGCGGGCTACATCCAGCAGCAAAGTGCCAGACGCGTCGGCCACGTCGGTGGCTTTGACTCCGGTGAGACGGAAGCGCACGTAATCTTTGGGCAACATCACGGCGCGAACCCGATTCCAGTTGGCCGGCTCGTTCTCGCGGACCCACAGAAATTTCGTCAGTGTGAAATTGGGAAGAGCAGCGTTGCAGGTAAGCTGGATCAGTCGGTGGGTGCCGATGCGATCGGTCAAATCGTAACATTGCTCTTGGGAGCGTACGTCGCACCAGATCAACGCCGGGCGCACCACGTGATCGGAGGCGTCGAGCATCACCGCGCCATGCATTTGACCGGAGAAGCCGACGCAAGAGATCTGCTCCGGCTTTAACTGCGCCTCAGCCAGTGCTTTTCCGATGGCGATGCCAGCGGCGCGCCACCAATCTTCGGGATCTTGCTCTGCCCAGCCGATCTTTGGAGAGGCAAACGGAGCATGCTCGACGGTGGCCGAAGTAACGATTTCTCCGGCATCGCCCATGATCACGGCGCGGGTTCCGCTGGTACCAACGTCAAGGCCGAGAACAAACCGGTTCATGGTGTAAGCGCTTTCCGCAGAGAGTCCAATGATGCGACGCCAAGTAATCTGAAAGAGGGTATCGCGGTTCGGCTCACATGAATCGAATGTTTTGAACTCAAGGCATTCGAGCGGGATTAGCTGACTTCTTTGCGTCAGGGAAATCGACATTTGAGGCGAATGTAGAGGGCCCCGGAAAACCTTTCAATCGGTATTTTTCTGTTGAGCGGCCGCCGGCGGTCCCCGGGAACGCTTACGCCGATGCCATGCAAGTATTGCGGCGGGTCACCGCTTTTCGCCATGATGGAAATGGCTTAGTCTTGAAGCGATTCGTCGAGCGAAAGCGGGGAGCCACGGCGAGAATGCGTAAATGGAAAAGCGTGATCTTGGATTACGGCATGGTGTTGTGCCGCGCACCCGAGCCGGATGCGATTGCGCAGATGTGCAAAGTTTTTTCGGTAGACGGGCCCACGTTTTGGCAGATCTATGATCGCGATCGACTACTCTACGATCGGGGTGGAATGACCGCCGAGGAGTATTGGCACAAATTCGCCGGACACGCCTCTGCGACGATCGACGAACGACAACTGCAATGGCTGCGTGAGTTTGATATCGAGATGTTCAGTGTCATGGACGATGCGCTGCTTCAATGGGCGGAAGATTTGCGCAGCGCCGGGTATAAGACCGCAATTCTGTCCAATCTCAACCAAGAATTCACCGCCCACATGCGGGCGAAATGCGACTGGATCAAACGATTCGATCTTCAGGTATTTTCCTCGGAGGTCGGTTTGACCAAGCCCGATCCGGAGATTTACCGGCACACTTTACGAGCCCTGGAGACCGACCCAAGCGACGCGATTTTTGTGGACGATCGGGTCGCCAATATAGAGGCCGCCGAGGAAATCGGGATCACCACGGTGAAATACGAATCGCGGGATCAGCTGAGGAAAGAGATGGAGAAGCTCCATTTTGACGTGTTACCGGCAAGAGAGGTCAGCTGAGGTTCGGCTTCATCGGCGTGCGTTTGCCGACGAATATTTCGGCGAAGCAACCGCTGCCCCGAGATAGTTCCCATATCCAACTATGATGGTCGAGGCAACTAAGACCGCTAGGCTCAGCGCCACCATCAGCTTGGTCCGCCTGCCCGTGCCTTGCCATTCGTGCAAAGCGATCCCCCACAGCGTGCTAAAAATCATGATGCTCGCCATGTGCAGCGTCCAGCTGGAAAATTTGAAGCGGCCCATCTGGGTTTCGCCCATGGTGTAAAAGAAGAATTGCATGTACCAGATGGTACCGGCTAAGGCAGAAAATAAGTAGTTTGAAAACAGAGGAGCGCGAGCGGGTCGGGAATCCGGGCGGATGTCACCCGCGGCCATCTCTTCGCCCGGTGCATCGGTGACATTTTCCAAGCGGGTGTTGATCCCGGAGTCCGGCGCGGGAGGGTCAATCTTCGAGCTGAAGTATTGATGCCCGGTGCGATTCCGAACGTTTAGGAGGACGCACCAAATGAAATTGGTGGTGAATCCGCCCAACAAGAGAACCACCAGGACGGGAAGTCCCTGCCACAGCACCGGAGTTCCGTGTTTCAAGGTGAGGGTCTTGATGGGGTCGCCCGCAGCCAGGCCGTAGGCGAAGCACGCGCTCATCACTCCGGAAAATGTAGCGACCAGCAAACCGCGCTTCAGGTCGAATTCCTTGATGGACCGCCTTTTCTGCTCGTCCGACATTTCCTTCTCTTTGGACATACCCGCAGCGCCCGCGAAAACAATCCCCAACAGGCAGGCCCCCACCCCCGACAGAATCACCAATCCCGAATGGGTTCCCAGCACCTCTGCAGAAAATTGACCGCGCACGATTGGCGGCATCAGGGTTCCGAATGCCGCCGTGTACCCTAGCGCGACGGCCATGCCCAAAGACATACCGAGGTAGCGCATGGTCAAACCGAAGGTCAGGCCGCCTGAACCCCACAACACGCCAAAGGTGTAGACCCAGAAAATGCTCCGATGCGGAACCTCCTGGAGTACTTGGAAAAGATCAGCAGTCATAAACCCGGCCAGGATCCAAGGCACAACGATCCAACTGAAAAAGCCTCCGACCAGCCAGTACGTTTCCCAAGCCCAGGCTTTCACCTGACGGTAAGGAACATAAAAGCTGCCAGAAGCTAAACCACCGAGCCAATGGAAAACCACGCCAAGGAGCGGATTTGATTCCAACGCCAGTCCTTTCGGCAGCGTTTACATGCAAGGATGCGCGAAATTTTTTCGTTCAGCGAGCGGTAATTCGTTCGTGACTCTAGATGGAAATAGACGCGCGGTCAATACCAGACCAGCCCGCTGATGATAGCGTGGACCTGCAAGAGCCGCGATATACTGGATATACTAATCGTCTGCAGACTGCGAATTGTCAGTTCAGGGTGTAATGAAGGATTCCAACAAGCTTCGCTATCTCGAAGACCGCTGGGATGACCGCATCGCCGATACTCTTGATGCTCCCGACCTGCTGCGTTATCGCTCCAACCTCTTAGGATCCGATCTTCGGATTACAAACTTCGGCGGCGGCAACACCAGCTCAAAAATCGAATCGAACGATCCGCTGGACGGCTCGCAGAAGAGCGTGTTGTGGATCAAAGGAAGTGGCGGAGACATCGGGAGCATTCAACGAAAAGGGTTTGCCACGTTATATATGGATAAGTTGCTGGGTCTGGCCGGGCGGTATCGCGGCGTCGAAGCCGAGGATGAAATGGTCGATTTCTATCCTCTCTGTGGTTTTGGAAGCTGCAGCGTTGCGGCGTCGATTGATACGCCGCTGCACGGCTTTCTGCGGTTCGAACATGTGGATCACCTGCATCCGGATTGGGCCATCGCGCTGGCCGCCGCCGCCAATGGACGCGAAAAGATGGAAGAATTCAATCGCACCTTTGAGCACCGGCTGATTTGGTTGCCCTGGCAACGCCCCGGATTTGAACTGGCAATGATGATGCGGGACTCCGTGAACCAGGCTTCCGATTGCGACGGCGTAATATTGGGCGGGCATGGCCTGTTCACTTGGGGGGACACCCAGCGGGAGTGCTACGCCAACACCATCACCATCATCGACCAACTGGGGCAATTCGTTCAGGGGCACATGGAGAAACGCGGCGCCGACAGCTTTGGCGGCACTCTTTGTTCGACGTTGGAGAACCGAAGAGAGCTTGCGATCGATCTTTTCCCCTTCGTTCGCGGACTGGTGTCGGAGCGGCAGCGACTCATTGGGAGCTTTAGCGATGCGCCCGAAGTGCTGCGATTTGTGAACTCGGCGGATGCCGAGAAGCTCGCCCATTTAGGGACCAGTTGCCCGGATCACTTCCTTCGCACGAAAATTCGGCCGTTGTTTGTACTTTGGAAGCCCAGCACCGACATAAGCGAACTGAAAAAACAAATGGTAGCGGCGTCGACGAACTACCGCGACGAATACCAGGAGTATTATGAATCGTTTGCGATTCCCGGTTCACCGAGAATGCGCGATGCCAATCCAACCGTGGTGCTGATACCCGGAATCGGAATGTTTAGTTTCGGCAAAAACAAGACGGAAGCCCGAATAACCGGCGAATTTTACACCAACGCAATTCACGTGATGGAAGGCGCGAGTGCGCTGGGATCCGGCGAAAAGCCAACGGTGCTGCCGCAAGCAGGGCCGGCGGCGAAGACCGAAGCATTTTCGGTGCATTCGAACTACGTCGCCCTGCCTCCCTCGGAAGCGTTTCGCATTGAGTATTGGCAATTGGAGGAAGCCAAGCTCCAGCGACAACCCGCGGAAAAGGAACTGAGCCGGCGCGTCGCGTTTATCGTCGGCGGAGGAAATGGAGTGGGACGCGAGACCGCACTGTTGGCGGCTGAGCGTGGCGCGCACTTGGTAGTGGCGGACAAAGACCTGCAAGCGGCGCAAGCCACCGGCGGTGCAGTAAGAAATGTGAACGGCCCGGAGAGTGTCGCGGTGGTCGCTATCGACATCTGCGATCGCCGGTCGATCCGCCAAGCGTTGCGTGAAGCGGTGGCCGCATTTGGTGGCGTGGACATGGTGATTAACACCGCGGCAATTTTTCCTTCCTCCCCCGACGGACACATCAACGATGAACAGTGGGGAACCACGCTGGACATCAATGTCACTGCCAATCACCGACTGATAGAAGAGGCGGCGGCGATCTTGCGCGAACAGAATCTGGCGGCCAGCGTGGTGCTGGTGAGTTCCGCGAACGCGGTGGTGCCGAAGCAAGGCAGCGAAGCCTACGATGTTAGCAAAGCCGCGGTGAACCATCTGGTGCGTGAATTTGCGGTGTCCATGGCGCCGAAGGTTCGCGTGAATGGAATTAGCCCTGCGACGGTGGTGAAAGGGTCGACGATGTTTCCACGCGATCGGGTGGTTGCGTCGCTCACCAAGTACAAAATCGAGCACGACGCCAAGTTGTCGGACGAAGAACTGCGGGGGAAACTTGAGGAATATTACGCGCAGCGCACCTTAACCCGTCAACCGATTGACCCGGCCGACTGTGCCGCGGCGATTCTGTTCCTAGCCGGTCCACAATCGCGGTGCACCACCGGCCATTTGATCCCCGTCGACGGCGGTTTGACGGAGGCCTTTCTCCGTTAACCTGGCCAATGAGGGTGACAGACGGCGGGCCAGACGTATCGTTGAGATGGAGAGACATGGAGCTATCGGCCGACAAGGCTGCGCTGGTGGCCGTCGATCTGGGTGCCCAAAGCTGTCGTGTGTCCATGTTGCGTTGGCTGCGCGGCGTTCCTCAAATACAAATTATTCATCGATTTTCGAATGGTCCGGTGTCAACCACCCGCGGGCTGGTTTGGGATCTCGACAAAATTGTGAAAGGAGTGCTGACCGGTCTGCGCCTCTGTGGTGAACAAGCTAACGATGGGATCGCGGCGGTTGGCATTGACGGTTGGGCCGTCGACTACGTTCGTCTGCGCGCGGACGGAAGCCCGTATGCTGAGCCATTTTGTTATCGAGACGAACGCACCAGTAACGCGATGAAAGAGCTTCATACCCTGCTGCCGGCCGATAGGCTGTATTTACTGACCGGGATCCAGCAACTCAGCCTGAATACCTTGTATCAGTTGTACGCCGATCACGGTGCCGAGAGCGATTCGCCGATGAAGTGGCTGAATATTCCGGAATACATTACCTTCCGGCTTGGCGGTTTGCCGGTTTCCGAGTACACCAATGCGACCCACACCCAGTTAGTCCGAAGTGGAAGCCACGATTGGTGTGAAGAAATTTTTCGGACTGCCGGGCTAGAAATTACCGCGGCGCCAAAGATCGTGCCCACCGGTTCCATGGTGGGGAGCTTGCATCACCAGGAATTAAGTGTTCCCGCGTTTAGCCATACCCAGTTGATTGTGCCGGCGTGTCACGATACTGCATCGGCGGTCGCGGCGATTCCTGCAGAAGGAGACGATTGGGCGTTCATCAGCTCCGGCACATGGTCCCTGGTTGGCGTAGTGCTAAGCCGACCGTGCGTGACCCAGGACAGTTTCAAGCTCAACTTTACAAATCTAGGCGGGGCTGGAAATTTGATCTACTTCCTGAAGAATGTGAATGGAATGTGGCTGCTCCAGCAGCTGGCGCTTGAATGGGGACGCAGCGGAGTTTTCTGGCCATTAGAAGATCTGATTCGAACAACTTCTTCCATGCCGGTGCCAACTGCGCTGGTCGACGTCGATGACCCGCAACTGCTGTTGCCTGGGGACATGCTAGCCAAACTTAACGCGCAAATTACCCGAGATGGACACGAACCGTTCGCTCTGAACTACCAAGACATTCCGCGGATCGCGAACACGGTGTTTCACAGCATGGCCGACCGCTACGCCGAAGTGTTGAAGGACATCGGGAAATTGACGGGGAAACGGTTGAAACGGGTCTTTATCGTTGGGGGCGGCGCCAGGAACGCGCATCTAAACCGGCTGACGGCGCAGCGATCCGGGCTGGAGGTGGTTGCGGGGGTCACTGAGGCAAGCACACTCGGCAATTTCGCTGTTCAGATCGCCGCACTCCAAGGCGACAACGACGCTTTAACCGGCGTAGCGAGATCGTCGGTGACCAAGTGGGCGGAACGGATGTCCACAGGCGCGGTAGCCTGAACGAAATACTCTTGGAACTACGACCACATCTGGCTACCTCGGCAGGGAAATGGACGGAGCGTTTGCCATGACTGAAAAAGCTGTGGACGCGGCCCTAAGTGCGTTGGACGAGCTGAAGATCGAGTTGCCCTCCTGGGGATTTGCGAATACCGGCACGCGCTTCGGTAAATTTATTCAGCCCGCTGCTGCCACCACCATCGAGGAGAAATTTAGCGACGCTGCCCAAGTGCAGGCGGTTACCGGAGCGTGTCCGACGCTGGCGCTTCACGTTCAATGGGACATCCCCAATGGTCTCAAAGGGGTCGACACGGTCGCGAACCTATCCGCGAAGTTTGGGATTCTGGCCGGTTCCATCAACCCGAATGTCTTTCAGGATCAGGAATACAAGCACGGATCGGTGGGAAATCCTGATGCCGGTATTCGGCGAAAGGCGCTGGACCACATTTTAGAGTGCGTGAAGATCGCAGAGGCCCTGGGGTCGCGGGATGTCAGCCCGTGGTTTGCCGACGGTTCGAACTATCCGGGGACCCAGAATATCAGCAAGAGAATCGGGTATTTCGAACAGGGACTGAAAGAAATTCATGCCGCACTCAAGGCCAGCCAGCGGCTGCTGGTGGAATATAAACCGTTCGAACCGGCGTTCTATCACACGGATATAGCCGACTGGGGAATGGCCTTCCTTCTCGCCAAACAAGCCGGGCCGCAGGCATTTGTGTTAGTGGACACCGGTCATCATTATCAGGCGCAAAACATCGAGCAAATCGTTGCGTGGCTACTTCACCACAATATGGTCGGCGGCTTCCACTTCAACGACCGGCGCTACGCCGACGACGATTTGACGCTGGGTTCAATCGATCCGTACCAGATTTTTAGAATTTTTCACGAGATCCGGATGTTCGAAAAGGAAAACGGCAAAACCGCTGACATTGCCTATATGGTCGATCAAAGTCACAACCTGAAGGGCAAAATCGAGGCGATGATTCAAACGGTATGCACCGCGCAGGAACTTTACGCGCGCGCAGCCATGGTGGATTACGAACGACTCCTACAGCTGCAGGAGAAATGCTCGCTGGTAGATGCGGAAGAAACCCTGCGAGGAGCTTTTTGGCAGGACACCCGTGAGATTGTGCGGGAATGGCGGGTGGCGCGGGGATTACCGGAGAATCCCCTGGAAGCGTTTCGCTCCAGCGGCTACTCGGAACGAATTACCCGTGAACGCCAGGAGAAGAATGCTAGTTTGGGCGCCAGTTATGCCTGAACTCCGTGCAGCGAAGGCTGCGTCGAGAGTCCAGCAAACTTTCACGAGGTCCAACACGGTTGTGGAGCATCGATACACCGAACCGGGGCATCGAAGTCGTCAGGACGTGGCGTTCTCGGAGGTAAAGGCACATGTTCCGGTATGTACTTTTCGGTATTTGCAAACTTCTTGTTGTCGTTCTGGCGGGTAACCTGTTGGCGATATCACTTCTGAGTAGGACCCACGCTTCGGGCCGGGATACCGAGGCGGCCGGGTTCGTTGGCTTCGATCGCAACGCTTATCCGGGAGATGGTGCCCTCGAAATCCTGCGAAAGAACTTTGCCTTTGCAAGTTATTGGCTGAGTCCGCCGCCAGGAGAAAAGGTCAACACCTGGCGCGGCAAGCGCGAGTTGCTGCGCTCGCACGGGTTTGGATTCATCGTGCTCTACAGTGGGCCGGACAGCCGGCATCTGAAATCGGTGCCGGCTGCTGAGCAAAAAGGTGAAGCCGACGCTCGCGACGCTGCCATTTCAGCCCGCACCGAAGGTTTCGCAGCGCAGACCCTGATTTTTCTGGATATCGAGGAAGGCGGACGCTTGCCGGAAGCCTATCACGCGTATCTGCGCGCCTGGAGCGATGAGCTGTTGCGCCGCGGATTTCGCGCCGGAGTTTACTGCTCAGGCATGGCAGTGAGCGAAGGTGGGGGAGTAACGATCGTTACCTCCGACGATATTCGCGGCAATATCGGATCGCGCGAGATGGTCTATTGGATCTACAACGATGCCTGCCCGCCCGCCCCAGGTTGCGGAATTTCCCGGAATATCCCGAAACCGTCTGCGGGGGGAGTGCCCTACGCGGAAGTCTGGCAGATTTCTCAATCACCGCGTCGCAAGGAATTTACGGCCAAGTGCGCTGCAACCTACCATATCGACGGAAACTGCTACGCCCCGGAGGATGCCGCGCATTTATGGTTCCTTGATATTGATGTGGCTAATTCCGACGATCCCTCAGGTGGCAAGAAATAGCCGATCGTTTCGGACCCCGCGTGGGTCGACCAGTACCCGGGTTTGAGCCGGACACTGCCTCAGACTGCTCATCCCGCCGTCCACCGGGTCTACAACTTGCCCGGCGCACATCTGGAAACCCCAGGAGCCCAAGATCGAGTGCACGCCTCGTTTAGGAGATGGGACCGGTGGCAGCGGGCCCGTAAGCGAGGGGCCCAGGACGCTTCAAGGCCGTCCGATCGCTACCCTCCGCACCACCAGAGACCTCAAGCGCCAACCGTCGCGATGTGTCGTATCGGCCACCACTTCTCTTATCCTTCGCCTTGAGCGATACACGCGCAAGTCCAGTCCGCCAAGCGGTTTGCGGGTACCAAAGCCTTTGCTCATAACCGGTTGCACAGGCCCAACGTCTAAGTAAAACCTCACAAAATATTCACAATTTATACGCATGACACCCATCAAAATAATGCGTTAGTTGGCGCAGTAGAAGACGAATACACTGGAAGTGCAGTGACGAAGAGGAGTACTAGAACATGACCAAGCATTTTTTACTCGCTAGCGACTTCGATCAGACCCTCAGTTTCAATGACTCGGGTGTGGTCCTGAGTGAGCTGATCGGCTTTGACGGCTTCGACGACAAGGTGAAAGGCCTTTCGGCGATGAACCTGGTGCAGCAGGGCGCTGAGCTCAGCTACCTGATCTTGCATGACCCTGAATTCCGCCGCGTGCGGCGCGAGCATTTGATCGAAACCGGAAAGCGTATCCGACTCAAACATGATGTGGCCCTCTTTGCGCGAGCGCTGGAGAATCTTGCCGACGGGTACAAATTTTCCTTTTACGTGATTTCCGCGGCACCGCAGGAAATCATTCAGTCGGCCCTCGAAGGAATCGTCCCGCGTGACCACATTTTCGGAACGCGTTTCCGCTACAATGAGACCACCGGTGAAGTGGATTCCATCATTCGTGCGTCGGCGGGCTGGGGCAAGATTACCGTTTTGGAAGAATTGCGTGCCCGCTTAAGCATCAGCCACGACCAAATCATTTACATGGGTGATGGCAGTTCGGACCTTCCGGTGATGATGCACGTCAACCAATATGACGGGCTTACCATCGCCGTTTCTGAGGCGAAATACATAACCCGGGTGGCGCGCCGCACGGTGTTGAGTGAAAACGCGATGAGCGTGCTGGTGCCGGTACTTGAGAAAGTGCTGCGTTGGGACTCAGCGCGAATTCGGCGGTTGTTCGCGTCCTACGGTCTCACGCTTCTTGAATGGGAGAAAATGCGTACGGATTTACTCACCATTCAGGAGTCCAGCATTCCGCTGGTGGTTTCGGGCCAGTAAGGATTTCCCCACATCCATAGATGGACCGGACGAACCCGGGGCGCTGGTGTGTTCGCAGGTCCGGCGTTGCCACCGGACTCATTTCGAGGGAGAATTCGGCGCTGTTCGTTCATCGGCGGAGGAACCATGCGCGAATGCTTCCTTACTGTGCTCGTTGGTCTTGCGATGTTGTCACCGTCATGCCTTGCCGTGGCACCGACGGAGCCGGGGCAGAAGCTGGATCTCACTCAACCGCAGGCTTACGTTCTGAAGCGCGTTTCCAGCTATGACCGTTCGGGTGGCAACGATGACTTCCGGCCCATCGAACCGGGCGCCACTCTGACCGTTTTGGATGTGGACGGACCTGGCAGCATCACTCACATCTGGATGACCCTGGCTTCACCAGAAAATTATCACCTAAAGAAATTGGTCCTGCGCATGTACTGGGACAGCGAGCCCGCTCCCAGCGTGGAATCGCCGTTGGGAGATTTCTTTGGGTTAGGATTAGGCGAGTATCACGTCTGGGAATCGCAGCTACTCTCGGTCGCGAATGAACGGGCCTTGAATTCGTTCTTTCCGATGCCCTTCCAGAAGCACGCGCGGATTACCGTGACCAACGAGGGCGCCATGAACGTTGACGCTTTTTACTTCAACCTGGATTACCGGGCCCTCGCGAATCCGTTACCCAATGGAACACTTTATTTCCATGCCCAATTTCGACAAGCGCAACCGAATCATGGATGGACGACGGATTGGATCAACAACAGCGATCCGCGGGTCAATAGCGTGAAGAACTTGGATGGCGAGGGCAACTACGTCTGGATGGAGGCGACCGGTCGCGGCCATTATGTTGGAGTGACCATGTCCGTGTTTCAGAACCAGGATGATTGGTGGGGTGAGGGCGACGATATGTTCTTCCTGGATGGAGAACGGATGCCCTCCATCAACGGCACCGGCAGCGAAGATTATTTTCTGGGAGCATACAGTTTCGGCGACCACTCCTTCACCTATCAACTTTACGGGGCGGCGGTGAAGGGCGGGGAGCGAGCCGGCAGCCGCTCCTCGGTATATCGATTCCATCTGGACTCGCCGATTACCTTCACCAAGTCCATTCGCGCGACGATTGAACATGGCCATGCCAACCACCGATCCGATAATTTTTATTCGGTCGCATATTGGTATCAAAGCGAGCCGCATATGGCGTTTCCGGCTCTACCGCCGGTGGAGCAGCGGATCCCGCGGGTGCAACATGTGGGTGGTCCCGGGAATGCCAAGGAGTAGAGTCAGCTTGAAGGAATCGTGCGGTGATGGCCACGAAGTATCCGACTGCTGACACCAAGCGATAACGAGAGGCGCGCATGGCGAAGAAATCAATTCTTATGCTGGTCGGCGATTACGTCGAGGATTACGAAGTGATGGTCCCGTTCCAGGCGCTGCTGATGGTGGGTCATACGGTGCACGCGGTTTGCCCCGGTAAGAAATCGGGAGACGTGGTCCGTACCGCGATCCATGATTTCGAAGGCGATCAGACCTATTCGGAAAAACGTGGCCACAACTTCACTCTCAACGCTGATTTTGATGAGGTTAAGGAGAAAAACTACGATGCTTTGGTGGTGCCCGGCGGCCGCTCACCAGAATATCTTCGGCTGAACCCTCGGGTACTGGAGATCGTTCGGCATTTTTCGAACGCGAATAAGCCGATAGCCGCGATTTGCCACGCGCCCCAGATTCTCGCGACGGCAGGAGTGTTGAAAGGAAAGAAGTGTAGCGCGTACCCGACCATTGGGCCGGAAGTTACCGCGGCCGGTGGCACCTATCAGAATATCTCGATGACCGAGGCGGTTGCGGACGGCAACCTGGTCAGCGGGCCGGCGTGGCCAGCGCACCCGGCGTGGCTCGCAAAATTTCTTACCGTGCTGGGCACCCGAATCGAACTGTGAGCGAGATCTACTGCTGTTGTTGCTGCTGGCTGTCGGCGAAGTCGTCGTTGGCGTCGCTGCTGCGCGATCTGGATCGCACCACGCTAGTGGGCGGAAGTTCCTCGGGTTCCGGCGCGTCCACCGGCAGAACAGATACCATCACGCTCAATTCGCTTTCCGCACCGCCCTTATAGACGCCGCGCGTCGGCGGCACGTCTGCATAATCGCGTCCCACGGCGACCCGGATATGGCGGTCGCACCCCTCCAGATTGTTGGTCGGATCAAAACCCATCCAACCGTGTTCTCCTAAATAAGCTTCCACCCAGGCGTGGGTCGCCCCGGCTGGGGAGCGATCCCGGGACTTGTCCTCGTGGTAGAGATAACCGCTGACGTAGCGGCAGGGAATTTTTAGTTGGCGAACCAGCGTGATCATAATGTGTGCAAAGTCCTGGCAAACTCCGCTGCGGGTTTCCAGGGCATCGTCGATGGGAGAATCTACCTTGGTGGTATTCGGAGCGTAATCGAACAATTGGTACAAGCGAGTGTTGAGTTCCTGCAACAGCATCAGGGGAGTGTCGCGGCGACGCAAGTCCAGCTCCCCCGCCAACTTTTCCAGCAATTCGGTCGGTTTGGCAAAGAAGCTGGGCAACAACATTTCCCAGTAATCGCCCTCTTGTACTTCCGCATCCAGTTCGTTCCAGTCGCCGCCGGATTCCGCGGTTATACTTCGCGCCGGCAGTACATCGACGATGGCTTGGGCGGTGATGTCGATCCGTCGATGCCGCTCAGGAATGTCGAAGTGATTTACGGCGTTACCGTAAAAATCGCGATACACCATCATATTCGCGCGAGGCTCGATATTCAGATTGAAGCTTAGGCAGCGCTGGCGGAAATCGGTGCGCGGATTCATGCGCACTTCCATCACACTTTCGCGGACCGCCGGATCATAGCGAAAAGTGGTTAGATGTTTTACGGAATAAGCCAAATTGGCACCTGGAAAAATACGGTCGGCACGCCGGCAAGAGTTCGCACCGCAAGGCTCATCAGGATGCCATCTCCGCTTCGATGGCGTAGTCGAAATACACCTGATGAATCGCGGTGTGAATCTGCGCGCATTCGGTGCGTACATTCTCAAGATAGGCATGCGCCCCTTCCGCCATGATCTCCTCGATCTGGCTGAAGCTGAGCTGCGCACGGAGCCTGCCGGCGATACGCGTGGGGAGCTTGGCGCGGCGTTCGGTCAAATCACCGATAATGTGAAGCGCCGCGTTTACGCGATCGACGGAAAAGCGCACCGAATGGGGGAATTCGGGGTTGAGCAACAGGAAATCGGCAACGCGCAAGGGACGGATCTCAGCGGTATGGGCCTTGCAGTACGCTTCAAAGGCCACGCACGCGCGTAATAGACCAACCCACTCCAAATACTCGGCGCTTTCGACGGCCTGGTCCGCGGGCTGGGCCATCCGCTTGAAGTGCGTTTCCATCAGCGAGGCCAGGGTATCGGTTCGTTCGACGTAACGTCCCAATTGGATGTATTGCCAACCTTCCCCATGACTCATGGTCCCGTCGGTAATCCCGTGGAACAGGTGAGCCCCTTCGAGTACGGTTTGGAAGAAGCCGTGGGAACTGAGCATCCAGGCTTCGTCTGGCCGAATGTCCATCACTTCCAGGTATAGCCGATTCAGTTGCTCCCACATTTCGGAACTGCATTGCTCGCGAACGTGCCGCAGGTTTTCCCGCGCGATGGCAATGCAAGAGACGATGGAAGAGGCGTTGGTCTTGCTGAAAACGAGAGTGTTTGCCAAGTGCGTGGGATCGACGACTCCCTGGGCGGCTGGAGTTCGCAACGCTTCGAGCAAGAACCGCCAGCGGCCAGCACCTGATTGCGGAGATTGATCGAGCCACAGTTGAAGCTCAACGTCCACCACTCGGGCGGTATGCTCAGCGCGTTCCAGGTAGCGGCTCATCCAATACAAACTGTCCGCGACCCGCGACAACATGCCCGCGTCTCGTCGAAAGGTCTTGGCGAAATAGTTGCGTGGAGGGCGCATGGTTAAGCAGGCGCTTTCCCGGGAACACCTTTGCGAGCAGCTTCGGCGGACGACGACAAATCGTCGACTCCCAGAGGCCGCAACACCCAGGTGTCCTTACTTCCGCCGCCTTGCGAGGAGTTAACTACGAGCGAGCCCTTCCGCAAAGCCACGCGGGTCAATCCTCCGGGAACGAGGGTGACTTTCTCTCCCATGAGGATGTACGGCCGCAGGTCAATATGGCGTGAATCGACTTCACCATCGATCAGGCAGGGAGCGCTGGAGAGGGACAAGGTCGGCTGGGCAATGTAGTTTCGCGGGTCGGCCAGAATACGAGCGCGGAAATCATCTTGTTGCTGCTTCGAACTATGCGGGCCGATCAGCATGCCGTAGCCGCCGGACTCGCCCACCGCCTTCACCACCATGTTCGGCAGGTTGTCCAGAACATGCTGCATGTGAACTTTGTCGGTCAGTAGAAATGTCGGAACGTTCGGAAGAACCGGCTCTTCCTGAAGATAAAATTTGATGATTTGTGGTACGTAAGCGTACACCGCTTTGTCGTCCGCCACGCCGGTCCCGATGGCGTTGGCTAAGGTGACATTACCTGCACGGTAGGCGTTGAACAGCCCGGGGACGCCCAGGATGGAATCGCCGCGGAAGCACAGCGGATCGAGGAAGTCATCGTCGACGCGCCGGTAAATGACATCGACGCGGCGCGGGCCCGCCGTGGTGCGCATGTAAACGACGTTGTCGTGCACCAGCATGTCGCGGCCTTCCACCAACTCAACACCCATCTGCTGGGCCAAAAACGTGTGTTCGAAGTACGCTGAGTTGGAGACACCGGGCGTCAACAACACCGTGGTCGGATCTTGCGGGTATGGGCAATTTTCCGGAGTCATGCTGCGCAAGGTGGCCAGCAGCGCCTGCGGATAATGATCCACGGGCCAGACCCCATAATTGCGGAACATCGTCGGGTAGACGCGCTTCAGGACTTTGCGATTGGCCAGCATATACGACACGCCGCTGGGCACCCGCAGATTGTCTTCCAGGACCGCGAAGCTGCCGTCGGGCAGTCGTACCAGGTCAGTGCCGCAAATGTTGACATAGATGTCGCGAGGCACGTTCAAGCCGCGCATTTCACGGCGGAAATGTTTGCAGCTGTAAATCAGGTCGCGCGGCACGATGCCTTCGGAGAGAATCCGGCCTTCGTGATAGATATCGCGCAAGAACATGTTCAGAGCGGTGAGCCGCTGGGTCAGTCCCTTCTCGATTTGCGTCCACTCGTGAGCCGGAATGATTCTGGGAATCAGATCGTTGGGAAAGATCCGCTCGGTGCCTTCTTTGCTGCCATACACGGTAAAGGTGATGCCTTCCTGGAGGAAGGTCAGGTCCGCTTCTTTTTGAATTTGACGGAGTTCACCGGGGGGCAGGCTTACCAGCGTCCTTTGCAGGGCCTGGTAGTGCTCCCGAGGGATACCTGGCTCACCAAACATCTCGTCATAAGCCATGTTGAATTCGTAGTTTACGAAGGACGGGGGGAGTCCAAGCCGCAGGGCAGTAGAGGTCATCGATCGTCCATGCCCATTTGGACCCGGTGATGTCAGAACCGCTGGATTTATCGCTTCTAATGGTTCTGCAGCCCTGTTCCGAGCCTTTGGGGGATCCTAACTGTAGGGGTGGCTGGAGTTCAAGTCCAATGCAAATTCTTAATTCAACCAATAATTTTTCCTGCTAGCCTGGGGGCTCCCAGGCGGTTTCAAAAGTTGCTAAGACCGACGAGAAGACGATGGGCGCCGATGCGAGGAATTGACGCCCATGGCCGTTGGGTTCTTGGGTCTAGGCCTTAGCTGCCCTGGAAGCTTGCGGCTTTCCGGCATCGTTCCGAGCCTCGGTCTTGGGGCTGCCATCCGCGCGGACCACCGGGACATCCACTAGATGCTCCGCCAGGAACCAGACTTGCAGCTCATTGGTGCGGATCACATTGCTGACCAGCAGATCGTTGGTGCCGTCGTCGTTGTTGTCGGTCGCCTGTTTTGCGAATTCATGAGCTTCTTTCAGAATTTGCTCATGGGCTTCCAGCAGTCTCGAAATCTGAACAGGTACCTCTTCTCGACCCCGAGGCGGCCGCTGAATGGAAGTGCTTTCCGCAACGTCGGCGGCCATTGCGAGGCTGATACCGCCGAGCAACTGGATGCGCTCTGCAATGGTGTCCACCAACTCATCCTGCTCTCCGTGATGTTTGTCGAACAGCAGATGCAATTGATAAAAAGTGTGCCCGGAAACTTGCCAATGATGCTTCTTGTACATGTCGCGCAGGGTGATGGTATCCGCCAGGACCTGATTTAGACACTCCACGCTCTCGGAGCAAACCTTTTCATCGAGTCCGTTGGGCAATCTCGCTATTTTCCCGTAGGGCTGCAATTCTTTCGCTTTCTGGTGCAGGATTGGGCGGGACCGGTCCGCGGATTCACGATCTGACTTGCCTTGCTCATTTTTGGCCACGAATGTTTCCTTTCTGGGTGGGCTGAGTGGCGCCCCGATAAGAGATCCGGCGCGGTTTGAAACACTCAGATGTACCTTAGACTCCGGGCCCTCCGGAAAGGATACAGTAAGAATCTCAGCAGCCCCTCGTTAGCGGCCTCTGGATCGAACCGTTACCTGCCGCCATTTTGCGATCTGTTCCCGAAGTGTATTCAAGCTGTTGGTTATACGGTCCGCCTCTACGATCATGAGCGCGTATTCTTCAGTCGAACCCGCTTTGGTTAGACGCCGGTAACTCTCTCGCAAATCGGGCTGTTTCGGACCGGGTCCTCGAGAAAACCGCAAGTCAGCGATCAAATCGTCCAGGACTTGGTGTACGTCAGCGGCGAAGCCGCGAAGCTCTGGCGTGGCGTCTCTCCCATTGACGGGAATACTAGCCTCGATAGACATGATCGCGTGAACGAACCGGTGCGAGCTTGCCAGCATCCCGGTCAGAATGCCGACCTCTTCGGCGCGCGTTCCGGGCTCGGCTTGCATGCGGTCGACCGAACCAACCGCGTTGGTGCGCGCCAGCCTGGCGGCCATTCTTGCTTTGTCAAACTCGCCAGGATTGGCCAGTTCGCCTCTAGCTAAAGACTCAGCGACCAACGAAAAATAGGCGCGATAAGCCTCCAGAAGACGCGCCATGACCTCGCCGACTTGATGGCGCTCCCACGTCGGCCAGATTGCATAGGCAGCCAGCGCCAGCGTGCCGCCTATTACAGTGTTGATGCCCCGTGCCAGAATTACTACCTGTGGAGATACCCCTCTGATGGCTATCAGGAGCACGATTAGGGCGCTGACGGCGATGCCGAACACACCGTAATTAGCGGGCCCGGCCCAGCGAAGCAGGAAGACAAATCCGCCAACCAGTGCGACCTCCAGCCCGATGTCCTGCGGTAGAAAATGAAACATTGTGGTTGCCAATAACAAACCAACCATGGTGCCAACGATGCGTAGCAGACCGCGGGTAAACGTGATGGTGAACTCGGGCTTGAGCACCAGCACCACGGTCATCGGTAGCCAGTAGGCCCGAGGCGTTTCCAACCTTCGCGAAAGAATCTCGGCAGCGGCGACGGTGATGGAGAGGCGAACCGCGTGGCGAAACACCGCAGAGCGCAACGTAAGGTTGGCGGCCAGGCGAGCCAAGTTTCCGCCGAACCGCATTCGCCATGGGCGTTTTTTTTCCCGCTCTCGGAAGATGGCCTGGCCAGCCGGTGTAACGTCTCCCACCAGCTGGGCCGCAGCGCGCAATTGCCCCAGCAGAGCATCCATTTGCAGACGGGCGTCACGGACTACGCTGGCCAGGAAGGTCGATTCGCTGGTTTCGTGTTTTTCACGCAGCGTTTCGGTGGCCACGCGCATCGCCACCAGCCGGGAGTCGTCAATGACCACGCGCGATTTCCCATTCAGCGCTTCCGCGATAGCGGTCATCGCCTGCGCCGAAGATTCAAGAAAACTTTCGATCATTTCTGCGGGAGCGAAACCAAACTTTTGGCGACGCATGCGCCGCAGCATTCGCCCAAGCGTGAATAACCGTAGGCGCATGCGTTCCGCCTGGCTCAACAGCGAGCGCAGTCTCTCGCTCTGTGCACTATGATCCGAGGCGCGGAAGGCGAGAGCTTGCTGCGCGTTGGTACTGGCTTCAGCGGCTGGCGGAGATTTCATAAGCTGCGCGGTGTTCGCCGCGGACCGGGCCAAGGCCATGTAAAGGTTTGCCAGCGCGCGTCGTTCCGGTTCATCGGTGCGCAATGGCCACAACGCCAGCGAAAAGAATGTCTGGATCACTCCGCCAGCGAAGGCCAGGCCTCCGGCTTGTAAAGCCCGCGCGGGTGTCAATGACTGCGTTGAATAAATGATCAGGACGACCAGGCTGATTACCCCCAGACTCTCACTGACAGTTCCTAGGGCTATGGACATTCCCGATCCAAACGCCCAGCCGGTTGCCAACGCGATCGCCACCTCGCGGTGCCCCGCCAATCCTCCGGCCATCACCGCGATCGCGCATAGTGCGCTGGAAGATAGCATGCGCCTAGCGCGCTCCCGGTAAGGCTCGTGCCCGTCAGAATAAGAAACATTGAGCGCGCCGCTGGCCAACGCCAGGCCGCCCAACGGCATCCCGAGCGCAATGCCCGCGGCTAAAGGGGCGCACACACCTAGAGCGTTACGTAGACCGATCCACGGTTCCATTTTCGTGGTGTCAAAATGAACCACGCCGCGCAGGAACGTCGCCCACTTGTGAAGTTCTGGATGCTGTTCTAGGTCGGAACTCTTGGTCGCAGCTCGGTGAGACGCATCTTGATTCGCGTTGTTGCTCTCGACCGGAGCGGGGTCCTCATCGGTGATCGTGGTGTCGGACTTGTGGTGGTTCGCTACCTGTTCGGCTTCGTCTGCGCCCTGCTTTTCATCGCCTTCCATTCTTTTCAGCATAGTCGAGGTATCATGCCTTCGTCATTTCCGAAGTGCCAACCAGGCACCGTACCCTTGGCCCGCTGCGAGGCACCTCACCGACTGAACGTACCAGGAGCGAAATATGAAGACGCGTCATCTAGGAAAGGGTGGCCCCCTGGTTTCGGCTCTAGGTCTCGGTTGTATGGGGATGTCGGAGTTTTACGGGCCCGGGGATGAAGCAGAATCAATCGCCACGATTCATCGAGCCATCGACCTGGGAATTACATTTCTCGACACCGCTGACATCTACGGCATTGGCGACAACGAGGAACTAGTTGGCAAAGCCATTCGCGGTATTCGCGACCGGGTATTCCTGGCCACGAAATTCGGTATTGTGCGAAGTAAATCCGATCCCGGGCTCCGCGGGGTGAACGGATCCTCCGAGTACATCCGAGCGTCTTGCGACGCAAGCCTGAAGAGGCTGGCCGTTGAGAGCATCGATCTCTACTATCAGCACCGCGTCGATCCGAATACGCCGATCGAAGAGACAGTCGGCGCACTGGCCAGCCTGGTGAAGGAAGGCAAGATCCGACACATCGGGCTATCTGAGGCGGGGGCAGCGACCATCCGCCGCGCCCACGCCGTGCATCCCATCGCAGCGTTGCAGACGGAATATTCTTTGTGGACCCGGGATCCCGAAGGGGAAGTCCTGGCTACGACCCGGGAGCTCGGCATCGCTTTCGTCGCCTACAGTCCGCTGGGTCGCGGATTTCTTACCGGCCAAATCAAGCGCGTGGAAGATTTTGCAGCGGACGACTACCGGCGGCTGTCGCCGCGATTTCAGGGTGAAAATTTTCAGAAAAATCTGGATCTGGTGGCAAGGGTGGAAGCCATCGCCAAAGAGAAGAAATGCACCTCCGGGCAACTCGCGCTTGCCTGGCTACTCGCACAGGGTGAAGACATTCTTCCCATCCCCGGCACCAAGCGCCGCAAATATCTGGAGGAAAACGCCGGAGCGCTGGATGTGCGGCTGACCTCCGAGGACTTGCGGCGCATCGACGAAGTTGCACCCCATGGGGCTGCCGCGGGTCTGCGGTACCCCGAACAGATGATGGCCGCGGTAAATCGCTAAGAACTACCTCGTTGCATCACGATTCCTGACCGCTTAGAGCTATTTCTCCCATCCTGGATTCCCATGGTTTCCCGGATCGACCGCAGCCGCGCGCCAACCCAGGACGCGAGTCAATAGCGTTCTGCCCGGCCTATCCGCGTTACAATGCACCCAGTATTGCACCCGTCCGCTCATAAATGAACGCGCTCGAGAACTGGTTTTGTTCGACGGCATTTTGGCGCCACACCACCCAGGCTCGCCTGCTCCCGTGGATTTTCTCGGGCTTGAGACTGGGCGACCACGTATTGGAGATCGGCGCGGGACTTGGCGCCGCGACCCGTGAACTTCGGCGCCGCGCCAGTCGAGTCGCCAGTCTGGAATACGACGCAAGATTCAGCGCCGAGCTGCGCTGCATCGAGGGACGTTGCGGAGATTTCGTTGTGCGAGGCGATGGGGCGGCGCTGCCGTTTGCGGACTGCACCTTTTCATCGGCCGTCGCGATTCTGGTTTTGCATCATCTTAGCTCCCGCGATCTGCAGGATCGCGCCTTTGCAGAAATCCATCGCATTCTTCGACCGGGTGGTCATTTTTTCGGGTTCGAAATCAATGATGGCTGGTTGCACCGCACCATCCACAAGAACAGCACCTTTGTTCCGCTGCTGTCGGCGTCGGTTCCCGCTCGGCTGAGCCACGCGGGGTTCTCGCCGGTCACCGTCGATTGCCGGCGCGGCGGGTTTGCCATTCGTGCCGGGCGTGCTCGGGACGCAGCTTGATCCACATCCGCAGAACCATTGCATGCGGTGGTCACATTTGACGCCGTTCGAATGGCCCCTTAGCATCCGTACATGTGGCTTCCGACGCCTGCCAAGCTCCCTCCAGGGCCGTCCAGCAAGTCCTGGACCGGCACGTTCAAGGAATATAGTCGGGATCCTCTGGGGTATCTGCAAAAATTGTCAAGCGAGTACGGCGACATCGTCACGATGCGCTACTACAATCTCCGCTTTTATCTGGTGAACCATCCCGACTTCATCGAGGAAGTGCTGGTCACCCAGAATCGAAAATTTATAAAGGGACGGGTTCTGCGCGCGAATAAGCGCTTGTTCGGGAATGGACTGCTGACCAGCGAAGGCGACTTTTGGTTGCGCCAGCGGCGCCTCGCTCAGCCCGCTTTTCATCGAAGCCGCGTCGCTTCTTATGCGCACACTATGGTGCACTACACGGAACGGGTGATCGCCGAATGGAAGAGCGGCGAAGAGCGTAACGTGCACGCGGAGATGATGCGCCTCACCCTGCAAATCGTCGCAAAGACGCTGTTCGATGCGGATGTCGATAGCGATGCTGGAAAGGTGGGTGCCGCGCTGGAAGCGATCATGGAGTTGAACTCCGACTTTCGAAAATTGATGCTGACGCCTTCGTGGTTGCCGATTCCTCGAAACCTTCGCGCCGCAACCGCGACCCGCCGCCTGAACAAAATTATCTTTCGTTTCATCGCGCAGCGTCGCGCCAACCCGGCCGACAAGGGCGACCTGCTTTCCATGTTGCTGGCGGCTCAAGACGACGATGGCACCCAGATGACCGATCGGCAATTGCGCGATGAGGTCATTACCATTTTTCTCGCAGGTCACGAGACCACCGCTAATGCTCTCTCCTGGACGTGGTTGTTGCTGAGCCAGAATCCGGTAGCCGAATCCAAATTACATGCGGAACTTGAGCGCGTGCTTGGCGGCCGCCGCCCCTCGCTCGACGATCTTCCAAATCTCCGCTACGCAGGAAACGTTGTTACCGAATCCTTAAGGCTCTATCCCCCGGCATGGGGCATGGCCCGCCTGGCGATAGAAGATGTGGAGATCGGCGGATATCCGATTCCGAAAGGTTGCGGGGTCTCGCTCGCGCAGTGGATCGTTCACCGCGATCCTCGTTGGTTCAACGCGCCCGATGAATTTCGACCTGAGCGATGGGAAGGCGGCTTGATGAAGAGTTTGCCGCGCTTCGCATATTTTCCGTTTGGAGGCGGCCCGCGTCAGTGCATCGGCAGCAATTTTGCCTTGATGGAAGCGACGCTACTCTTAGCGGCGATTGCTCAGAAATTTCGAGTGCGGGTGGTTCCCCAGCAGGAGATCGTACCGATGCCGACCATCACGCTGCGGCCTCGGCACGGAATTCGAGCGGTGTTCGACTCTAGGCGGGTATGCGCCGGCGCGGCTGGCGATTCGAAATCCCAGCCGGCTATCGTCCCGTAGCCGTAGGCGCGAGACTATTTCTCGGCCGTGACCAGGCCAACCTCGGCACGGGTGCGCACCACCCGAAGAATCGAATCTCGCGTAATCATCCCAATGATTTGGGCACCATCCCCGGTGCCGCCGCTGACCACCGGCATCTGGTTCACGTCCGCGCTGAGCAGGCGCTCCAGCAGCCCGAGCAACGGTTCCTCCGGCGCAGCCCACAGAATCTTTTCGCGTGGAATCATCACCGCTTGTACGGACATGTGCGCCCATTCGTCGCGGGGCACCGAATTAAGCGTCTGCACATTCATCATCCCTACCAGTCGTTCTCCGGTAATCACCAGGTGGCACCTGCGACCAGTTCGCAGCACTTCCTGCCCGTAGTCTTCCAACGAAATATCACGGGGGACCGTCGGTATCTCCGAGCTCATCACGTCCGCTGCGTGAAGGCCCGACAAGGTTTCCCGGATGGCAATCTGGGCCATGCTTTCTTGCGCCGCGCTGAGCAGGAACCAGCCAATGAAGGCCATCCATAGTCCGGATTGCCATTGGCCCTTAGTCAGCGCCAACCACGCACCGAAAACGATGATGCCGTACGCGACCAGCTTGCCGCTGACCCCTGCCAGCCGGGTTGCGCGCGAAAAATCCTTGGTGATGCCCCAGACGATGGCACGAAAAACTCTTCCTCCATCCAGTGGGAAGCCTGGAAGCAAGTTAAAGACCGCGAGGGCCGCATTGGTTTCGGCAAGCCAGATTCCCAGGGCTCCGGCCGTCGTGCTGTACGGAAAAAATATCGTCAAACTGTAGAATCCGGCCGCTAGCAGCAAACTCGATAACGGCCCGGCGATCGCAATATTGAATTCCTGCGACGGTTTCGACGGATCCCGGGTCATTCGCGCAAGGCCGCCGAACACGAACAGGGTGATCGACGCGACGCGAATCTTGTAAGCCAACGCTACCAGGCTGTGCGACAGCTCATGGAACAGCACCGAAGCAAAGAAAAGCAGGCTGGTGGCGACGCCCACGCCCCAGTGCTGCGCCGGGGTCCATTGAGGATGTTCCTGCGTGAATTGCACCCCTAAGGACATGGTGATTAGCACAAAAATGATCACCCAGCTTGGGTGCACGTAGATGGGAATCCCGAAGATACGTCCGATCAATAATCCTGGCCTGGTAGGCATTGGTTCTCGTTGCTTCCTGAATTGTCCTGCGGTTTGACTGCGGATTGCGGCAGGCAACCGCCGGCAAATTTAAATCGTTACCAACTCTACTCTGATTCCCGGCGTAGCCAAACAGGCGCGGCTGCCGAAACACGATGTGTATTTAGACCCACGCTGTTGTCGCCGTACCGGTAAGGAGGTCTCTCATTCTAAGCCACTTGTCGCTGGTATCGCTCGTGCCCTGGCTAACCGCGTCGGTTCGCTTGGGTCCAAGGAGAATGCCATGATCGCCATTTTGAATCTTGTCCCTTTATTCGCCGCCACCATGCTCGCGGCTACGTGTGCCGTCGCCATCAACTGGCTGGCATTGCGACTCACACTTCAGTTGATGCGCCCGGCAGGAGTTCGTGCCCCCGCCGCAGCTCGCTCGGAACTGCTTCGCGGGCCCGACCGAGCTGGTCCGTGCACTTTAGCCTAAGCGCTGAAGTGTCAGATCACGCCTCGGGTATCGGTTTTCGAAGGAATGAATAAAGAGAGGGTGACCCATGCTGGTTCTAAAATACGCCTTGATGATTTTCGGAGTGGCACTGTTTAGTAGCGCAGGCTCGCTGGTGATTTATGACATCTACCTGTCGGAGCAGCTTCGCCGGCTGCTAGGGCGCAGCGCGGCCCCAGCAAGCCTGACGGGAGTTACGCCGGTGGTTGGTCATCTTTTAGGACCCATTCGCTGGCGCCTGGCTCAGCGGCTTGTGGTCGCCGGGATTGTACCGCTGCTCCTAGCTCTCAGCATCGCAGTCATTCCCGATGGTTGGGCCGGCGTTCGCATCAGTCAGATTTGGGGTGCGCGCCCCGGGACGCTGTACCCGGGCGTGCATCTGGTCACACCGTTGGTTGACTCGGTGGCTTTATACGATACCCGCGAGCAGGTCTTTACCACCACGGCTGCCGGGACGCCGAAATCTAGCAACGAAGTCTTGACGGTACAAACTCGCGAAGGCCTGAACATCGGCTTGGCGGTCAACGTCCGGTACCGCCTCGATCCCCGGCGCTTGAACTCGATCCACGCCAACTTGCCGCAACCCATCGGAGAACAGGTGGTTTCGCCCACGGTTACGACAATTTACCGACAACTCGCCCCCAATTACGTCACCCGGGAGATTTTTGCCACCAAGCGCGAAGAACTTCGTACGGAGGCCGCCAAAGCCATCACCGACCGACTGGGTTCCGATGGAATCGTGGTGCGCGAGGTTTTGCTGTGGGACCTGAAATTGCCCGATGAATACTCTAAGGGACTTGAGGGCTTGCTGCTAAAAGAGCAGGAGAATGAGCGTCTCGGCACCGAACAGGAAATCAAGCAAAAGCAAGTGCGCGTGGCCGAGTTGGAAGCCGAGGCGCAGAAGGCCCGGGACGTGAAGCATGCCGAGGCCGACGCCCAGGTTCATGTCCTACAGGCAAAAGCCGAATCGGACGCCATGCAGTACACCCTGCCGCTTAAGCAGAAGCAGATTGAGACCACAAAACTGGAGGCCCAGGCTCGCAAGGAAGCTACTCTGCAAAATGCCGACGCCGCGGCTCAGGCCAAAGTCATCGACAGCAAAGCGGAATTGGAAAAACAAAGGAATCTCGCCGAGGCCGAGGCTAACCGAATCCGAGTTACCTCCGCGGCGGACGCCGAACGCATGCGGTCGGAAGCAGTGGTGCTAAAGCAGAACCCCATGCTGATACAAAAAATCGTTGCGGAACGGTTGTCCGACAAATTGCAGATCATGATGGTGCCTTTCGACGGCAAGAATTTCTTTGCGAACGATGTACTACGCTCGACGTTTTCAGGAGTGGGCGCGAACTCTGCGGCGGAAGATGGGCCCGAGCAAGTGGCCCCCGCGAACGCTTTGACCGCGCAGAAGCGCTCGACACACCGGCCGTAGTAAGCGCCCGAGTCGGTTTCCGGGGTGGACACGTGGAGCAGGCGTCAGGCTGCTCCCGTCGCTGCCTCCGCTGCGTGGTATTATTTCGCATCCCCGTGTTTGCTAACCGCAAAACATTTCTACCCGGTATCCCCTGGAAATTGAGGGTCGCACCGATGCGCATTTTGGGAGCTGAGGGATGAGTTTTCGGACCAAGCTTTTCCTGATTCTCCTGGTCATCGTTCTGGGCTCAGTTTCAGTGGTGGCCTTCGGCGTTACCGGATACACCCGCACTGCTTTTGAGCAACTGGACGAGCAGCGCACCGAAGCGCTGGTCGCACAGTTTAAAAAGGAGTTTGCGCAGCGTGGCGAGGAAATCATCCAGCAGGTCAAGAATATTACCGACGCGGAGATCACCCTCAAGGTAGCCATCGATCTGGCTCGACCCAACGTAGACCAATCGTTATATGTGCACGACGCCAGTGGTGCGGCGCAGGACCACGGACTCGACTTCGTCGAGATGGTGAACGCCGACGGCATCGTGATTTCGTCGGCGCAGGATGCTACCCGCGTTGGCCACAAAGATGAATGGGTCACCATGGTTCGGGATTGGCGCGACACCCCGGCTTTCTTGAGAAAGGAAGAGTTGCCCGAGGGTGACGCCCTTTCTCTGACCGCGGTTCGGTCCGTGTCCGGAGGAAATGACAAGAATCTGTACATCGTCGGGGGCCGCCGCTTGGACCAGAATTTCCTGGCCTCACTGGTGCTTCCGGCTGGCATGCGTGCACTGCTGTATCGCAATCTGGAACCGGGATTCGCGGCGTCGTCCTTGACCGACACAACCGGAAGTATCGACCGGCCCGAACGATTGCAACCGTTGATTGAGCAAATCCAGCGGGTGCCCCAACCGATCGTGGGAACCATCGATTGGAGTGCCGATCCAGCTTCGGCGGAAACTTTCCATGCCCTGCCGCTGCTGGGTCGAAGTAACGAGTTGCTGGGAGTGTTGTTGATTGGGAGCTCACGGAAAGAGATGGTTCTATTAGCTCGCCACATCGCCACTATCGCGGCTTCGGTAGCCGCCGTGGCTCTATTCGCTGGTTTTCTGTTTAGCTTGTGGGTTGCGTCGCGAATTACACGTCCTATTACCGAGCTATCCACCGCCGCTCGCGCCGTAGCCGCCGGAAAGTGGGAGACGCGTACCTCGGTGCGCAGTACCGACGAAATTGGACGCCTGGGTATCGCCTTCAACGACATGACTCGAACCCTTGGGTCCCAGCGAGAGCAGTTAGTCCAAGCCGAGCGCGTGACCGCCTGGCGCGAGATTGCGCGAAGGCTGGCTCACGAGCTTCGCAACCCGCTCTTCCCACTGCAGATCACCGTGGAAAACTTGCAACGCGCGCGGCACCTGGAAGCTGAAGAGTTTTTGGAGGTCTTCAACGAGTCGACTTCCACTCTAAAGGCCGAACTCGCCAATCTGAACGCCATCGTTGGCAGGTTCGCCGATTTCTCCAGGATGCCCGCTCCGCAATTCTCGCCTATGGACCTCAATCAGGCTCTGCGAAGCGTGGTTCGCCTTTTCGAACCGCAGTTCAATGTGATCGGGAAACCCATCATTACCACCGAATATTTTTTGGCCGAGCCGGGGCCGCAAATTGATGCCGACCCCGAGTTGTTACACCGGGCATTTCAGAATTTACTGCTGAACGCGCTGGATGCCATGCCCGCCGGAGGAATCCTTACGCTCCGAACTTCCGTTCACGAAAGCCGGGTGAGGATTGGGATCAAAGACACCGGCGTTGGCCTGACGCCGGAAGAATGCGCTCGCTTGTTTACGCCATATTTCACCACCAAACAGCACGGCACTGGCCTCGGCCTGGCCATCGTGCAAGCGGTGATCAGCGATCATCAGGGAACCATTGCGGTCACTAGTGATCAGGTTCGCGGTACAACTTTTCAAATTGAGTTACCCAGGAGACAGACCGGACCACCACCAGCCGTCTCCCAGGAGGCCGGAACCTCCCGCGAAGCTCCTCCGACGTTGGCAGCCGCGTCGGACTAATCTGGTCAGCAAAGGACGAAACCTTGCCGCAGAAGGCTCATTTGCTGATTGTTGATGACGACCCCAACACCCTTGCGTCTTTATCCCGCGCATTTCGGCTTGCCGGCCACGAGGCCAGCGTCTGTGACAATGCCGTGCGCGCTTTGGATCTTCTCCGCACCGAAAAATTTGATCTGATTCTCTCGGACGTGGTGATGCCCGGGAAAAGTGGACTCGAGTTCCTGGAAGATCTCAAAAACGCCGGAGTGAAGACTCCCATCGTCCTTATTTCTGGCCAAGCCAACATCGAAATGGCGGTCCAGGCGACCAAGCTCGGCGCGCTGGATTTCCTGGAAAAGCCGCTCTCCAGCGACAAGCTCCTTCTGACCGTTGAAAACGCGCTGAGACTCAGTCGCCTGCAAGACGAAAATCGCCAACTGCGCGATCGGCTCGGCAAACATGAGCTGGTGGGGTCGGGGACTGCCATCACTAAACTGCTGGCCCAGGTTGAGCGCGTGGCCGCCAGCGAAACCCGGGTGTGCATTCTCGGGGAGACCGGTACCGGCAAGGAGCTGATCGCCCGTGCGATTCACGAAAAATCTCTCCGGCGTCAAAATGCGTTTGTCACCCTCAATTGCGCCGCAGTTCCAGCCGAGCTGATCGAATCGGAGCTTTTTGGGCATGAAAAGGGAGCTTTCACAGGTGCGGCGGCCAAGCACTTGGGCAAATTCGAACAAGCCGACGGCGGCACGCTTTTTCTGGATGAGATCGGCGATATGCCCGTGGCTATGCAGGCCAAGCTTCTCCGCGTACTGGAAGAAGCAGAGGTGGAGCGGGTGGGCAGCGACAAACCAATTCGAGTGGATGTGCGGGTGTTGGTGGCCACCCACCGCGATCTCGAAGTTCTGGTGAAACAAAGCTCCTTTCGTCGCGATCTATTTCATCGCATCTACGTGTTTCCGCTTCTGCTGCCGCCATTGCGCGAACGCTTGGAAGATTTCTCGGCCCTGGTCGCTCACTTTGCCGGCCAAGTCGCGGCTCAAAATGGCTGGAAGCAGAAACCGTTTGCCGATACGGCAATCGCAGAGTTACAGCGGTACTCCTGGCCGGGAAATCTGCGAGAGCTTCGCAATGTCGTCGAACGTCTGATTCTGCTCGCGGCAGACGAGCAAGTGTCAGCGCAAGATGTGCAACTGGTTCTGCCGCGCTCGGCCCATTCCGGGGACCCAACGGCCGCAGCTTCCATCTCTGAATCTTCAGGCACTCTTGCCGAACGCACCGAAGCCTTCGAAAGGCAAGTGCTGCTGGGTGAAATGCGCCGTCACAATTTTCACATGACCAATGTTGCCAAGGCTCTGGGTCTGGAGCGCAGTCATCTGTACAAAAAATGCCAGCACCTGGGCATCGATCTCCAGGCACTTCGCAAACCCGACTGAGGGTTCTTACAGCTTCGCAACGACCTTCCGGATCAACGGAACCACCTCGGCGGTCCCGCAGGGACAGGTCATATACATAACCCGGATCAGCTTGTTGCCTTTGCGCACCAGCAACATAGCTCCATAAGCGTCGAAGTTATCATCGCCCAGGTTTGGCAGCGTTACGGTGCCAGGACCCAGGCGTCCGAAGGTCGCCCGGCTGAGCTTCAGCTGAAATTCAGCGTTGCTTTCATCGACGCTGAAGGAGAGGATCGGCGCCTCGCCGGGATGCTCGCTGGGAGTTCGCCCCGGTTCGGATTGCGCGTTTTGAAACACTGATTTCCCAAAATTTTCAACCATCTCTTGCTGTTTCTTGTCCAGCTCGCCTTTGTGAAGCTGAGCAATGTGCTTGGCGGTGAGATCGGCGGGATCGCCCATTACGCTGTAGGTGCAGCCCGGCGTATCGCCAGTGGCCGATTCGGCGCGAACCACCTCCATGCCCACGGCCGCACTTACGTCCGCCTTGGAAAGCAGACTGCACGCATCCAGGGAACGCATTTCCGCGGTCTGCTGGTTGCGTTCCGCGTCGGAGGGTACGTGCAGGCCCATTTCGTTGGCCTTTTGCTTTACTCGGTAGCCCACGTACATCAGCGAAGCGATCGCAACTGCTCCGAACAGCAAAAAGATAATGGCCACTACCAACAGAATCTTGAGCAGCGGGCTGCTCTTGGTCGGCGCACTAGCGACCGGTACTGCGCTTGGAGCATACCCCGCCGGGGGTGCTGCTTGTGCAGCGGGAACGGCCGCCACAGCGCGTGTCGGAGCTCCGGCTACCGGGGTTCCGCACTTCTTGCAAAATGCTTCGCCATCACCAAGTGGCGCGCCACAATTTCGACAGAATCCAGCCATCGAACCCTCCGCATGGACTCACCGCCAAGAGCATCTCCGCCGGTGAGTTTTTCGCGTCTGCATCCTGCCAGACCGGGCGCGCTCCGGGCAAGCTTTTCTCTCAACATCGGCAAGTTGGCCTGGGTGAATGGCGCCAAATTGTTAACCGGTCCTGAGCTCGCACCTGCTCGATTCTAGTGGGCCGTGCGAGAATGAGCTTGTGAATCCCTGGCTGATTTCGGCTCCTGGATCGGTCTTGGCTGCAGCGGGAATAGTCTCGTACGGGGCGATTCATTCTCGCTCGCAACTCTTCGGCGAGACAATTTTTTGCACCGATTCTCCCCGCCGGCTGGCCATCACCTTCGACGACGGACCAAATCCCGCGGTCACCCCGCAGCTGCTCGACTCGCTCTCCCGACTCAATGTTCCTGCCACTTTCTTCCTCATTGGTCGCTACATACGACAAAATCCGGAACTGGTTCGCGAGATTCATGATCGCGGCCACGTGATCGGCAATCACACGGATACCCATCCCAATCTTTTCTTTTGTTCTCCGGCGCAGATTCGGCAACAACTGCGAGCCTGCTCGAATTCGGTCGCAGCTATTTTGGGCCAGCCGCCACGGTGGGTGCGGCCTCCTTGGGGCGCCAGAAACCCATGGCTTGCGCCCATCGCCCAGGAATTGAAGCTGCGAGTAGCGATGTGGACATTGATGCCCGCGGACTGGCGCGCCCCCAACGACCAATGGCTGATTCGCCGCCTCCAGCCGGTCTCGGCTCGGGCTAGGTCTGCGGCGGCAACCGGCGAGGTAATCTGCCTTCACGATGGCAGCCACCTCGCGCAGAATGCCAAACGAATGCATACCTTGGCCGCGTTGGAATATTGGCTGCCTCGCTGGCGTGATTTAGGTCTCGAATTTGTTACAATTCCCGACGCGGTGCATCGACCCGCCGACTAAATATGGATGAGCGCGCTTTTTATACCGAACGTGAAGAAGTCCGCAAGATCAAGCTGGTTTGTCCCAGCTGCCGCGGTGAATTCGAATGCCCGGTAAGGTGGAAGGTTTGCCGGAAGAAGAAGGAGCTACCGCGCGGGGCGGGCGAAGAAGACCGCAAACGCTTTGCGAAGGCGTCCTCGTACATGACCCGGTTGGACGATCTGGTAGCTTGCTACAAGTGCCGCAAGCGCTTTGAACTCACCGGTCAATCGACGGTATTAATTTCGGACGCTCTCGGCGATCCCAACGCCGACCCGGAAAACTTCGGAAATCGCTGAAGCTTTTCGACCAAAGCTGAATACCTCGCTGATCGGTCAGACCGGTCAGAATTCCCAGTGATCCGCGGACCAATCTTTCCGCCAGTGTATGGTTCGATCTACTAAATCTCCGGATACATTTCGAAGAAAGCTTGCACCGATTGCCGCAGAGTTGACTCGATCTCTTCTTTGCTTCCTTCGATCAAATGCATGGTGACGCGCGCGGTTCGCCCGTTCTTTAGCACCACGCTTGCGTCTTTCACTTCGCCGAGGTCTTCTTCCGGCAGCAGCCGCATCCCGTAAATTAATGCGAGTTTCGCCATCTCATCCTCCTCCCGTTTCTGCGTTTAGCCTAGTCCTGGGTCCGGCGTGGGTCAAACCGCCTGGTGGGTATTTCGAACTCAGCGAGCTTATACTAGAGGCATCCTGAATCCTGTTCGCTCGCATCGCAGTGTCAGCGCCGGAGACGATCATGAATGGTTCAGTCTGGTTACGCATCAACTTGGCAACACTTTTGGCGGCTGGCGGCCTAGGGGGAGCCGGGTATGCGCAGGAGCCTTCAGGTCCGCAGACCTCCGCTCCCGCACCGGTTCCAGCGCCTCGCGCCGATACCGAAAAGCGTCCAGGTCCGATTGAGCACATCACCATTCCGTCGGGCACCCGCGTCGCCGTCGTGCTTGAAAATGGCATCTCCACCCGAAGCGCCAAAGCCGGCGATTCGGTCTACTTTCGGACCTCCTTCCCGATCACTCAGAATAATCACGTGGTCGTCCCGGTGGGTTCCTACCTGCGTGGCGAGTTGCTGGAATCGAAGCGCCCGGGTCGAATCAAAGGGCGCGGCGAGTTTCGAATGAAGTTAAACACATTGATTTTTCCGACCGGCTATACGGTAGATCTGAATGCCGCGCCGCGTAGTGCCGATACCGGTGGCAAAGAAACCATGGATTCAGAAGGCAAAGTGACCGGTCCGGGTGGCAAAGGCAAAGACGTCGGCACCGTCGCCGAGACCACGGTAACCGGCGCGGGAATCGGCGCAATCGCGGGCGGAGCCAAAGGTGCCGGGATAGGTGCTGGAATTGGCGGCCTCGCAGGACTTGGCGCCGTGCTCCTCACCCGCGGTCCAGATGCGCAACTCCCGCGCGGCTCCGCGCTCGATATCGTCCTGGAGCACGACCTGCCGCTGGATAGCGATCAGATTCAATTTACGAACGTAGGTCAGTCGTCGCCAGTTACGCCGCCGCCCATGCAGCAGCAATGAGCGCCAGTTTCGATTCCATCGTTTGAGCAAACGTCTACACGGTGGTTACACGGCGAGCTTCGAGGAATCGCATCGGACGGAAGCACTCCCAATCGAGCGAGACCCGCTGACTGGTGATCCACTCCCGGACCAGTTGCGCGGTAACCGGTGCGAGCAGAATCCCACTACGGAAATGCCCGGTCGCGATCACCAAGCCCTCCAGGTCCGTAGGTCCCAGGATAGGTAAGTGGTCCGGAGTATCGGGTCGCAGGCCCGCCCAGGTTTCTTCGACTTGCGCATCGGCAAGTCCCGGGACCAGATCGATCGCGGCCGAGAGCAGCTTTTGCACCGCTCCCGCGGTGACCCGCTTATCGAATCCTGCGTGTTCGACAGTGGCCCCTGCCAGAATTCTTCCGTGACTCCGGGGCACCAGATAAATGCGGTCAGACCATAGCACCCGCTGAATATCCGCGGCGTGACTACGCAGAGCTATCATCTGCCCTTTGGCTGGCAGCACCGGCGCATAGCTTTCGATTCCCGAGATTCCCGCGGAGAAACAACCAGCCGCGACCACCGTCCATTTCGCCGCGACCCGCTCGTCATCCAGCACCAAGCCCACGCAGCGCGAACTCTCGCGCCAGATTTCTTTGGCCCCCCGGCCGGAAAAAATCTCAACGCCGTGTCTTTGCGCTGTCTTGAGAACCGCCGGCGTCAACAAACGATTGTCGACCGACGCCTCATCCGGTCGCAACGCTGCCGCTTCTACATCGGGACTCAGCGCCGGCTCCATTTCGCAGGCTTCCTCGGGACCAAGCGGCTCGGCGCGCAGTCCTAAACCGTGCTGGATGGCAAGCAGCGTGGTCAAATCCCGCCCTGCGTCCGCACTGAAGAATGCCTCCAGCGTACCCTTGGCGCGGAAACCACAGGGTTGCCCGGAACTCTCTTCGATTGCTGCTATGAATCCGGGATATAGCTCGAGGCTGGCCCGGCCTAGCGGCACCATCGGAATCGACGCTGCCGTTTCCGGCGCGGGCGACAAAATCCCGGCACCGGCCCAGGACGCCTCGTGGCCAGGCTCAGCGCTATCAAACAGCCCCACTTGCAGACCAGCGCGCGCGAGTTCAACGGCGATTGCGCCGCCAATCAAACCCGCACCGGCGATGGCCACGTCGAACGTCTTCACGCCATTAGTTTAGCGTATCCGGATGATTGAATTTGCGGTAGCGCCGCTCGGCGCGAGGCCTTCGTGGCGGATGAGGATTTCTTAGAGCGAACCGACCAACTCTTCCGACAACACTTCGGCCTTTTTGGCCGCGTTCCGCGCTCGGGTCCAATCTCCGGCCTGCGAAGCTTCCCGCGCCTCGGCGACAAAACTGCGGACTTTCGACGCCAAGTCCAATTGCGTTCTGTTAAGAGCCTTACCTCGCGCCGATCCGATATTTTTTTCCGCAATGCCCAAACTGTTTCCGGTCTGCTGCTGAGCCGCGGCGGTTTCTTCGGGCGTGAGTTCAGGAACAATCTCCAGCGGTTCGGGCTTGGTGGCGTCGCTTGCTGCACCGGCTGGGACTGCCACTCGCGGTCGTGCCGGCGTCGGGCGCGCCTCGTTCAAAGGACCCGGGGGAGGGGGTACGTCCAGTTCCACCGGTGGCATCAGATCGTCATTTTCGTCGATGGCCGGAAGCGTCAGCGCGATCAGCTTCGGTCGCGCGCTGGCAGCCGTACTCCACGGGAATTTCCGCGCCTGAACCTTTTTTTGCTCCGCACATCCGTTCATCCAAACCGCACTGACGCAAAGCGCGCACATCCATCCAAGGAGGAAAATTCCACGACAGCCTGCACCCGATGGTGTGGAATTTTGGCTCATGGTCACGCTGCGAGCGGCAGCTCGATGCGGAATGTGGTGCCCCGGCCGACTTCGGACGTAAAGTCTATCGAACCGTTGTGAAGCTGTACAATTCGGAACGCACTGGCGAGCCCGATCCCGCTGCCCCCGGGTCTGGTGGTGAAAAACAACTGGAAGATTTTCTGCTTATTTTCCGGCGCAATGCCTTTTCCAGTATCTCCAACCGTTATTTCTGCCATCTCGCCGCGCCGGCTCAGCACCAAATGCAACTCTCCCCCGTTTGGCATAGCTTCCACTGCATTCAAAACCAGATTCAACAGCGCCTGCCGCAATAAACCTCGGTCCACGTATACCTGCGGAATGTCGATGGGCAAGAGCTGGGCCACTTCAATATTCGCCTTCTTCAGCTGGGGCTCCGCCACCTCGAGGACCTCCCGCAGAATGTCGGCCAACTGCGTCGCCTCCAATCGCACTTCCATGGGCCGCGTGAAGTCCAGGAAGCGTTTCACCACGGCGTCCAGCCGGTCAATTTCCTTGTCGAGAACTTGCACCGCCTGTTGCGCTCCGGTTTCCGAATCTGGTGGCAACGATTCCTTTAGATTTTCCAACCAGAGTCGCATGGAGTTCAGCGGGTTTTTCACTTCATGTGCTACGCCCGCCGTAATTCGCCCCAGCGCGGCCAATCGCTCACTCACTTGAAGTTGCGTATTGATGCTCTCGATGGAATCCAGATCCCGCAAAGTGAGCAGCGCGCCCATCCGGTCGCCATCTTCCTGGATGGTCTGCACGCTGACACTTACCCGCTTGGGCCCCTCGATGGTCTCCAAGTCAGTTTCCGCTGCAATCTCCAGAAACTCATCGCCTTCCATCAACAACACTTCGTGCAGCGGGTGCCCCGCCGGAAAAATTTCGCCCACCCGGCGTCCGATAAAGTGACTAGCCGGAGCTCCAAGAAATTTCTCAGCGGACGGGCTGACCATGATCGCGCGAGCCTCTCGGGTGAAGAGTAGTAAGCCGTCTTCCATACCCGCCATCACGGAATTCATATTCTCGCGCAGCGAGCTAAAGATCTCGTGCACGCCGCGCAACTGCTGGCCCACTTTGGTGATCTTGCGGCTCACCTGCCCGAGCTCGTCGGTGCCCGCCGCGAAACCTTTTACTTCCGGATCCGGCGCATCGAACTGCCCGGCGGAGATGCGGTCGAGTTGCGCGGAAATGTCCCGCAAGGGAGCCAGGGTCGCACGGCTCACCGCCGCCGCCAGGATGGTTGAGAGCACCAGCGCGAGCACCACGATGGTCAAAATGCGCCGGACGCTCGGGGAAATCTCTTCCAGTAGCAGCCCGGACGAAACCGCCACGCGAACCTCACCGAAGGCCTGACCACCTTTGCTGAAAGGGAAGTCCAGTTCATAGACGTGCGGCGTTCCCGCCAGCACCCGGATTTGCCGAAGCAGACCACGTTGCGTCAGCTGTGCCAACGGGGTTCGCTTGAACAAGAAATTTCCGGTTAGGGATTCGTCGGTAGAAATCATGACCACGCCGTCGCGATCGGTAATCGACACTTCGTAAATCGACGGTATCTCTTTTGCGGCCTTCAACTGCGCGTGCAATCCTTCGCTGATTTCGAAAGCCCGCCTCACGTAATCGTGAATATCGTCTGGATCGTTGGATGCCGGATGCATGCCGTCGCGCGCCGCGTCCGTCAGCGCCCGCTGCGCTTGTTCAAACACTTGATGGGCGATTTCCCGCGCTCGTTTATCAGTATCCTGAAGGACCTGCTGGAGAAGTTGGCCTACAAAAACGGCCGACAACACCACGACCACCAGGAGCACCAGCCCAGTCATGATCAGCGTGAGTTTCGTGCGCAGCCGGAGCTGCATCGCGCTCTACTCCGCCTCGGCTCGATCGCCGCCGTATTCTTTTAGCTTATTGTGAAGGGTCTTCAGGCTGATCTGAAGCAGATCGGCTGCGCGGGTCTTGTTGTTTCCGGTCGCGCTTAAGGTCTGCAAGATCAATTCGCGTTCCATTGCATCCACGGTCGTTCCCACCGGGAACTTGATCGAAGACAAATCGCTGGGCCCCTTCGCCTGAGATTTTCCGAATTCATCGGGCAGGCAGCTTCGGGTGATCAAGTCTTTCTCGCACATGATCGACGAGCGTTCCAGAACATTGCGAAGCTCGCGGATGTTGCCCGGCCAGGTATGGCTCATGAAAATATCCATGACTTCGGCGCCCACTCCGCGCACGTGCTTGCCATGTTTGGCGTTTACATCCCGCAGAATGTGCTCCACCAGCAGCGGAATATCATCCTTGTGGTCCCGCAGCGGCGGCAGGTGGATGTGGAACACGTTTAATCGGAAGAACAGATCCTGCCGAAGCTGCCCGCTTCCCACCGCCTGTTCTGGATCTTTGTTGGTCGCGGCAAGCACTCGGACATCTACAGGCGTTTCGCTCTTACTTCCCAGCCGCCGCACTTTGCGATCTTCCAACACCCGAAGAAGCTTGGCCTGCGTCGGCGCTGGCATTTCGCCGATTTCGTCCAGCAGCAAAGTCCCGCCGTCGGCCAGCTCAAAGCATCCGATGCGACGCTCGGCCGCGCCGGTAAAGGCACCACGCTCGTGACCGAAGATCTCGCTTTCCATCAAGGTTTCTGGAATCGCCGAGCAATTAATTGCCACGAAAGGCCCGGTGGCCCTCGGCGACAGTTTGTGAATGGTTCGGGCTACGATTTCCTTCCCGGATCCGGTCTCTCCGGTGATGAGCACCGATGCCGAGCTGGGCGCGGCCATCTCCACGATGCGCATGACCTCTTGCATCGGCCTCGACCCGCCGACCAACTCACCCAGCCGCCCGGTTTCGCGTAGCTGTCTTTGCAACACCGCGAGCTGCCGTGCATCTCGGGCTTTGCCAAGCGCCCGGTCGAGCAAGGCATGCAGTACTGGTGCCTTCAAGGGCTTCTCGATGTACCAGAACGCTCCGGCTTCGATCGCTGCCACGGCCCGTTCTTCGCTGCCTTTTCCGGTGATGATAATCGACGGCACCTCGCGCAGTTCGTCACCAAGCTGTTTGAGTAAGTCCAACCCGTTCATGCCCGGCAATTCAACGTCGGCGATGAGCGTGTCCGGCTGGTATCCGCCGAATTTAGCCAGTGCGTCTTCGGCGCTGGCGACTCCCAGCACGTCGCAACCCCACTTTTGCAGCAGTTGCTCGTATCCCTTGCGTGCGTTGTCTTCGTCTTCCACGATCATGACCCGATCCTTGCGTTCGCCGGTCTCGATCGTGCGCACCGCTGCTTTTGTTTCTTCGGCCATCCGCCGGATCTCTCCCCACCCAACTATTGCGATCTGTGGTTTCGCTGCATTCGAAAGAACGACTGTAACAAGCCTGTGAGTCCCTTGTCCAAGGGCGCTTCGCGATGTTGTAGCCACTTGTAAAATCGTTTTCCAGGGAATGCAAACCGGTGGAGCGCAGTCGTCCAGAAAGCTCGATCAGGAACGGGCAGGAGCAAGGTCCTTGGGCCCATGCCCCGCTACCGCGAGCTTCAAGCCAGGGCTGACCGTCACTTTGGTGACTTTGCGAGTGTGGATCGATCGGCGTTGTTCAGAAAGATTCCAATTCGATTCAGGACTTTGCCGTACATCGCAAGGGTTACTCGGCCGGTTTGGGTATTTTGCTGGCTTGGGTGGTAGACGCCGAACAGGCGAATTCCGGTCGTGGCAATGTCGGCTTCCGCCCCGTGTCCAAACCGATGGGCCGCCCGCGATATCGCTGTCCCGCCGGCCTTCAGCAGCGAAAAATAGGCATCCCAGGCGATCTTGCCAAGAGCCAGCACCGCCGCGGGGCGGAGAATGTCCAGTTCCCGCTCGAGGTAGCTGCGACAATTTTGCAGTTCGATCGGCAGCGGCTGATTGTCAGGGGGTGCGCAACGCGCTGCGGCCGCAACGTACGCGCCCTGGAGGCGGAGTCCGTCTTCACGGTTGACCGAGGTGGGTTGGTTCGCAAAGCCTGCTTTGTAGAGCGCCCGGAACAAGAAATCCCCAGAGCGGTCGCCGGTGAAGACCCGGCCCGTACGATTGCCGCCATGCGCCGCAGGCGCCAAACCCAGGATCAGCAACCGCGCGTGAGGGTCGCCGAAGCCGGGCACCGGCTTGCCCCAATAAGCCCAGTCGCGAAACGCGCGTCGTTTCTCGTGCGCCACTTTTTCCCGGTAGGCCACCAGACGGGGGCACCGGCGGCACGCGACGATCTGCTCATCCAATACACGCAGCAGTTCTTCGTTGTCCGCCATTGACGCTATGAGTGGCGAGCTAGCATGCCCATCAGTTCAGAGAAGGGAATTGCGCCCTCGTGCAACGAAGAGTACGTTCCGCGCTCCATCAATTCTTTGCCGATACGCCGCATCAGTCCCAGCGTCGCTCTCATAACTCCGGAACCGGTGCTGGCCCTAGCTACGCCGAGCTTCTCCAATTCGATCAGCGAAGGGCAATCCGCGCCAGCAAGAATATTGAGCGGAGCCCCTAGAGTTTTCACCAATCTCCTGATGGTCTCCGCATCGGTCAGCCCCGGCGCAAACAGGCAATCCGCCCCGGCGCTCCGATAGGCAGTCAGCCGCTCGACGGTGCGCTCGAATCGAGTTTCAGCGGGACCAATCGGCATCAGGTAAATATCGGTGCGGGCATTCAGCACCAACGGCACACCGGAAGCTCCGCTCGCTTTACGGATCGCGCGTATCTTATCAACTTGTAAATTGAGTTCCACCAGGGAATCTTCGGTGCTTCCGGTAACGTCTTCCAGATTCATGCCTACGGCTCCGGCTGCGACCACCGCTTTTGCCGTATCCGCCATGTCGGCAGCGCTGAGCCCATATCCGGCTTCGAGGTCCGCGGTCACCGGCACACGTACTGCTGCTGCGATTCGGCTCACCACGTCCAACATCTCTTTCCGTGAAATGTGCTGTCCGTCGGGATATCCGAGCGAGAATGCGATGCCCGCACTAGTAGTGGCGATGGCCGGATATCCCAATTCCTCCAGAACCCGAGCGCTCGCAACGTCCCAAGCGTTGGGAAGCACCAAAATCTTTGTACCCCCATGCAAGATCCGAAGCCGATCGGCCTTCGCCGCCTGTGCATTGGTATTCACAGAGATCACCTGCCTTAGCGAACTAGTCGCCGGTTGAGCCTAGGCCCCAGCCGAATCGAACAAAAACGGCCAATTGGGAGGCGAGGCCTGTTCCTGTCCGTTCATCGTAAAAGCCTGAGCGCTTCCTCATGGACCTTGCCGTTGGTGCTCAGGAGGTCCCCGGTGTAGATATTCCGCTCCTGGTTCACATTCGTCGATTTTCCGCCGGCTTCCTCGACAATCAGCCCGAGCGGCGCCAGGTCCCAGGGCTTGGACGTCCAGTCCAATGCAGCCTCAATGGCGCCTTCAGCCACCAGCATGTGCTGCCAAAATCCGCCCATGGCGCGTGCGTTCCTTGCCGCATCTGCCAGGCGGCGGATTTTCTCTCGAGCCGCGGCATTCTTGGTGGGCCCGGTTCCCGTAGTGAACACCATGGATTGACCCAGCTTCTCGACTTTCGAAACGCGAATGGGTGCTCCATCACGATAAGCACCCTCTCCGCGATAGCCACACCACCGGGCGGCTAAGGCCGGAGCACTCACCACTCCAGCAACGATTTCCCCCGAGCGCTCGATGCCCAAGAGCGTGCCAAAAGTCGGAATTCCTCGCGAAAATTCTTCGGTCCCGTCGATCGGATCGATAATCAAGCGTGCCGCCGAGGATGAACCAGGTCCTTTGGCTTCGCCCCCGCCCATTTCTTCCCCAAGTACTTCCAGAGTCTTGCCGCTAGCGGCCACTTTGGCCCGCGCCATTTCCTCTACCGCGCGGTCGGCCGCGGTGACGGCCGTTCCGTCGCCCTTCCTCTCGACCCGTATACGATCGCTGCGAAAATAGCTCATCGCGATGGCGTCGGCTTCATTCGCAATCGCTTCCAGCAGCCCTCCGTACTCGTCGCGAAAGCCCATCCGCTCTCCCTGGTACTTTTTTGCCAGCGATCCCGGGCGCATTGACACTCACGCCGGCGGAACCTAGCATACAAACTTACGCTCATGTCTGCTTATGTGAATACCGGCACGGTGCTCGACCGCATTCTGGAGGCGCGTCGCGCGGAAGTCGAACATCGTAAAAGGGTTCTGCCGGAAACGGCGTTGCGGTATGGCGTGAAGGCCGCTGCTCCGGTGCGGGACCTGTTGGCCGCGCTTTCCCGCGACGCCCTGAATGTAATCGCCGAGTTAAAACCGGCTTCACCCTCACGCGGCGTGATTCGTGAGCCATTCGATGCCGTTGGTCTCGCGCGCGCCCTGGAATCCGCCGGGGCCGCCGCCCTCTCGGTCCTGACCGAGCCCGAATTCTTCGGTGGCTCGCTCAAAAATCTTCGGCTGGCCCACGATTGCGTTAGCCTGCCGGCGCTTCGAAAGGATTTTGTTTTTGATCCTTGGCAAGTTTTGGAATCGCGCGCGAACGATGCCGATAGCTATCTGTTGATTGTTGCCGCTCTGCACGACTCTTTGCTAACCGATCTGATTATCCTGGGTCGCGAGCTGGGCATGGAGCCACTCGTGGAAATTCATACCGCAAGAGAACTTGATCGTGCCCTGGCCGCAGGTTCACGGATGATCGGCGTCAATAATCGTGACCTGAAAACACTTGCGGTGCGCGTGGAAACCTCGTTTGAATTAATCGAAAGCATACCCGAGCAATGCGTGGCCGTTGCTGAATCCGGACTTGGCACTCACACCGATCTGCTGCGGTTACGGCAGGCAGGTTTTGACGGTTTCCTGATCGGTGAGTGCCTCATGCAGGCGGAAGATCCCGCTGCCGCGCTCACCGACCTCCTGCACGCGACCCCGGCGTCCGAGTAGATTCGATGGTCCAGGTCAAAATCTGCGGAATCACCAACCTCGGCGATGCCCGCGCAGCCTGCGATCTGGGTGCCTATGCGCTGGGGATAAACTTCTATGAAAACAGCTCGCGCGCCCTTGCCCCGGCTGCGGCGTGGCATATCCGGCGACTCCTTCCCAGCGCCGTGCAAGCTGTCGGCGTCTTTGTGAACTGGAAACCCGCCGCCGTAATCGCTCTGTGTGCTTCGCTACAGCTTTCCGCGGCGCAATTACACGGTCATGAATCTGCGAAGGACGCCGCAGTCTGTTCGAAAAGTCTTCCGGTGATCAAGGCTTTCCGAGTGCCTCCGAGCGTTTCGCTCGAGCGACTAGGAGAATTCTCGCGTGGCACGCAATTTCTGATCGATGCTTCCAGGCCCGGCCACTATGGCGGTTCCGGGCGCGTTGCGGACTGGGCCCTCGCCCGGCGAATTGCTGCCGTGCAGCCCATCATTCTGGCGGGCGGACTTACGCCGGAGAATGTCGTCGAGGCGATTCGAGCGGTTCGACCGCGCGCGGTGGACGTGGCCAGCGGTGTAGAATCGCGGCCCGGCAAGAAAGATCGCGGCAAGATGCGCGAGTTCTTTCGCGAAGTGGAACGTGCCAACCGGGAGTTAGCTTCGGCCGAGGCCGGCAAAGACGCATGACCATACCGACGCATATACCCGCCTCGATTCCCGGCCGTTTTGGTCCCTACGGCGGCCGCTATGTCCCGGAAACGTTGATGGTCCCGCTGTTCGAATTGGAGCGGGCCTACCAAGCAGCGTCGAAGGATCCCGAGTTTCAAGCTGAATTTGAGAGTCTGCTGAAGAACTTTGCCGGCAGACCGACTCCGCTGCAATTGGCGTCCCGTTTGACGGCGCATCTCGGGGGCCCGCGCATTTATCTGAAGCGGGAAGATTTGCTTCACACCGGCTCCCACAAACTTAACAACGCGATCGGGCAAGGGTTGCTGGCGGTAAAAATGGGCAAGCCGCGCATTGTCGCGGAAACGGGCGCAGGCCAGCATGGGGTAGCCTCCGCCACTGTGGCCGCTCATTTCGGCCTGGAATGCGTGGTTTATATGGGCACCGAAGACATGGCTCGGCAAGCCCTGAACGTGACCCGGATGCGTCTTTTGGGCGCGCAAGTGGTTGGCGTCGACGCCGGAAGCCGTACGCTGAAAGATGCCATCAATGAGGCCATGCGTGACTGGGTGACCAACATCCGCACCACTCACTATTTGCTGGGTTCGGTGTTAGGTGCTCATCCGTATCCCACCATGGTTCGCGATTTTCAGTCGGTGATCGGACGGGAGGCGCGCGAACAGACTCTAGCCGTCGAGCACCGCCTGCCTACGTATCTGTACGCGTGCGTTGGCGGAGGTTCGAATGCGATCGGCCTGTTCCACGCCTTTCTGGGTGACGTCTCGGTAAGAATGGTGGGTGTAGAGGCGGGTGGCCGCGGAAGCGGGCTGGGAGAACATGCCGCGCGCCTTGGGGCCGCCCAAGGTTATTCTGGCGCCCGCCCGGGGGTTCTTCAAGGCACCTATACCTACGTGCTGCAGGACGCTGACGGGCAGATTGCTGCCACCCATTCCATCTCCGCGGGCCTGGATTATCCTGCGATTGGTCCAGAGCACGCCTGGCTTGCCGATCAGTGCCGCGCCAAGTACCTTGCGGTCTCCGACCAGGCTGCTCTCGACGCAGCACGCCTCCTGGCGCACCAGGAAGGAATCATTCCGGCGCTCGAATCCGCGCATGCGATCGCCGGCCTGATTGAGAACCTGCATGAATTTAACAAGGCCGACCTGGTGGTATTGAATGTGTCCGGTCGCGGCGACAAGGACATGGACACCTACTCCCGCCTGCTCTAATCTTTACAGTTTCCCAGCGTTCGAATGTCCGCAACCGATTCCAATTCGACGCGCATAACCCGCCGCTTCGCCGAGCTTCGCGAGGCCGGCGAGCTTGGCATCATTGCCTACATCACCGCTGGCGACCCTTCCCTGGAAGCGACATTTCGCTTTGTGCTGGCGCTCGCGGAGGGCGGCGCCGACATCATCGAGCTGGGCGTAGCTTTCAGCGATCCCCTCGCGGACGGTCCCACAATCCAGCGGGCCTCCGAGCGAGCTCTGAAAGCCGGGACGACTTTGGAGCAGGTTCTCACTCTGGTTCGCCGAATTCGCGAGTCCTGCCAGGTTCCCATTGTTCTTTTCGGATACTACAATCCGATCCTTCAGATGGGCATTGAGAAGTTTGCTTTGGCCGCCTCGGCTGCGGGCGTCGATGGAGTACTGGTCACCGATCTCAGCCCCGAAGAATCCACCGACTACCGCAAGGTCTTGAAGTCTCATAATTTGGATACCATTTTCCTCGGAGCGCCCACTTCGACTAACGAGCGCCTTGCGATCGTGGCGTCTTGCAGCAGCGGATTCCTGTACCTTATTTCGCGCACCGGCGTTACCGGCGCCAAGGATGTATTCCCGGACGATCTGCCCGCCTTGGTCCGGCGGGCCCGGACCGCGACCCACCTGCCCCTCGCGGTTGGATTCGGTATCTCGCTTCCCGGGCACGTTTCAGTCCTGGGCGGTTTTGCGGATGCCGCTGTAATCGGGTCGGCGTTAGTATCCGAAATCGAACGTTCCACTCGTTCCGGGGCCTCCGCGGAGGCGATTGATTCCGCGTGCACCGCGCTAGCCGCGCGAATTCGTCCACTCAAGGAAGCTGCGCGTCAGGGGCTTACTCGTCGCGAGGTCGCTCCATGAATCTCGGTGAATGGCGCCGCCGCATTGACGATATCGACCGCCAACTAGTGCAGCTTTTGAATGAGCGTTCGCATTGTGCGCTGCAGATCGGCAAGATCAAGCAAGAGCAAAAGTTGCCGCTCTATCAGCCGGACCGCGAACGCGAAGTATTGGAGAATGCTGAGCGGGCCAATCCGGGGCCGTTGTCGGACGCCGCGATACGCCGCCTGTTTGAACGTATTATTGACGAAGCCCGCGCCGCCGAGCGCGATGCTATGCATCCTGGGAACGCTGGCGGCGATCGTAACGATTCTTAGCGGCGATTTCAGGGCGACCAAAATTTACCTGTACCGCCTCGAGCGGGTTAGAAGGGAACTAGCGAATCTCATGGTTATCGTCATGCAACAAGGTGCTTCCGACGGCCAGATCCAGCACGTGATCGATCGCCTGATCGCCAATGGATTCAATGTCCACCGTTCCACCGGAGAGTCCCACACCGTTCTCGGCGCGGTTGGCGTGCATCGGGACTTCGATCATCGCGATTTCGAACTCCTCGAAGGCGTTCGTGAAGTGATGCGCATCACCCAGCCGTACAAACTGGCCAGCCGCCAGTTCAAGCCGGAAGGAACGGTGGTCGATCTTGGCCGCGGAGTGCGCATCGGGGGACCGGACGTCGTCGTTGCCGCGGGCCCGTGTTCCGTTGAATCCCATGAGCAGATTCATGAAATCGCAGAAAGCGTTGCAAAAGCCGGCGCCAAGATTCTGCGGGCTGGCGCGTTTAAGCCGCGTACCTCGCCCTATGCTTTTCAAGGGTTAGGCGAAAAAGGTCTGGACTGGATGCGTGAGGCGGCCGGCAAATTTAATCTGTTCACTGTCAGCGAGGTCATGGACGATTCGCAAATTCCGATGATGCTCGGCTATGTCGACATTTTTCAGGTCGGTGCGCGAAATATGCAGAACTACCATCTGCTTCGCGCTCTTGGCGAGGTCCGCAAGCCGGTGCTGTTGAAGCGTGGCATGTCTGCAACCATGGAAGAGCTACTGCTCAGCGCCGAATATATCCTTGCCGGAGGCAATTCCGACGTAATTCTATGCGAGCGCGGCATTCGCACCTTCGAAACTTACACTCGCAACACCCTGGACATCGCCGCCATTCCCGTGATCAAAAAACTTTCGCATTTGCCGATGCTCGCCGATCCATCTCATGGAACTGGACGTCGCGACAAAGTTCCTCCCATGGCTCGTGCCGCGGTGGCTGCGGGGGCTGACGGTTTGCTGATTGAAGTGCACAACGACCCCGAACACGCGTTGTCGGACGGCGCCCAATCGCTCGATCCCAGTCAGTTTGCGCAGCTGATGACTGAGCTTCGGGTAATTGCGCCGGCGATTGGGCGGCGCATGGCGTAAGCGGCGCTTCCGCTATTCGAATGGCTCACCTGATCCATCGCATTGCCGTTCTGGGCACCGGCCTTATCGGCGGTTCGTTCGCGCTTGCCCTCCGCAAGCACGCGACCGACCTGCGTATCGTCGGATGGGATCGTCCCGATGTCGCGCGTGCGGCGCGTTCCTCGGCTGCCTTCGACGATACCTTCTCCGACCTCGATACTGCGCTTCGCGCCGCAGACCTCGTCTACATCGCGCTTCCCATCGGCGTTACCCTCGACCTTCTCCCGGAGATCGCACGCCTGGCGCCTCGCCGCGCCCTGGTGACCGACGCGTGCAGCACCAAGCTGCGTATCGTAGAAGGCGCCGCGGAAGTCTTTTCCCAGCCGCCGGCGCCGTTCTTCCTGGCCGGACATCCCATGGCTGGGCGCGAACTCTCGGGCATTGACCACGCCGATGCTGACCTGTTTCAGGATGCTCCGTACGCACTGATAGGCGAGTCCACTGGTCCCCGCGACCCACGGGTCTCGGCGTTTCTGAAGCTGCTCGAGAAAATTGGTGCCCGGGTGATGTGGCTGGGCGCGCAGCAGCACGATTACGCCGTCGGTTTGGCTTCGCACCTCCCGCAGCTCGTGGCGGTCGGTTTGGCGTCGTTTTTGTACGATCGTCTGGACGAAAACGGGTTGCCCATCACCGTGGCCGGCAGCGGCCTGCGCGATTCGCTGCGCCTGGCAGGCAGCCCGTATGCGACCTGGCGAGATATCGTGCTCACCAATCGCGACGTACTCTCTGCGGCGTTGGATTTACTGACCCAGCGTCTGGACGATTTGCGTGAACGGCTCGGGTCCCGCGAATTGGAAGCGGATTTTGATTCTGCGAACGAACTATATCGGCTGCTCCGCGGTCTCTAGCATTCCCGCGCAACAGCTGAGGGAATTCACCATGTTGGCAATGAAAGCAAATTCCCTAATTTTGGCGGCCACTGTGGCCATCGCCGCCTCGATGCGAGCTAAGTCTGAGCCGCGCGCTGATTCACTCCCCCTTGCGCTTCCCCCTGCGATACACTGCGCCGACCGACACGCCCATGGATAAACGCATCTCGTCCCCCGATGACGCCATCCAGCAATTAAGGGACGGAGCCACCATCCTCATGGGCGGCTTCGGGTTATGCGGAATTCCCGAAAACCTGATCGCCGCGGTCCGTCGCAAAGGCACCAAAGATCTGACCATCGTTAGCAATAACGCCGGCGTCGACGATTTTGGCATTGGCCTGCTGCTGCAAAATCGCCAGGTAAAGAAAATGGTCTCCACCTACGTAGGCGAAAACAAACTCTTTGAGCAACTGGTGATCAGCGGAGAGCTGCAAGTCGAGCTGAATCCCCAAGGCACTTTCGCCGAGCGAATTCGCGCGGGAGGTGCGGGAATACCGGCCTTCTACACCGCTAGTGGATACGGCACCCTGGTTGCCGAGGGAAAAGAAACGCGCGATTTTGATGGACGCTCCTACGTGATGGAGCGCGCCATTCGCGGTGACTTCGCCTTTGTGAAAGCCTGGAAGGGCGATCGGTGGGGAAATTTAATTTATCGTAAGACGGCGAGAAACTTTAACCCCATGATCGCTACCGCCGCCGAGCATGTTGTCGCCGAGGTGGAGGAAATCGTCGAGCTAGGATCACTTGCGCCCGACCAAATCCACACGCCGGGCATCTTCGTGAACGCGATCTTGCAAGGTTCGGGATATGAGAAGCGAGTCGAACGCCGCACTACTCGCAAAAAATGATCGCGCGCCGGCAGGGGTGTCACCGGGGAGCGGCTGATGAAACTTTATGCCTCTAACGGATGATCAAAAACGCGAGCGTATAGCTCGGCGCATTTCCCGGGAACTTCGCGACGGGTATTACGTCAATCTTGGCATTGGCATGCCTACCCTGGTCGCCAACTACGTTCCGGAAGGTATGGAAGTCATCCTGCAATCGGAAAATGGCATGCTTGGAGTAGGTCCTTATCCTCTTGATGCGGAGGTCGACCCTGACCTGATTAACGCGGGAAAAGAAACCATCAGCGAGCTACCTGGCAGCTCTTACTTCTCCTCAGCGGATTCTTTTGCAATGATTCGCGGAGGACATGTGGATCTCACCGTTCTGGGTGCTCTGCAGGTAGATGAAAACGGAACGCTTGCCAACTGGGCCATCCCCGGAAAAATGTTGAAGGGTATGGGAGGGGCAATGGATTTGGTCGCCGGGGCCAAGCGTGTCATCGTGGCCATGGAGCACGCCACGCGGGATAATCGGCCGAAAATCCTGAAGAAATGCACCTTGCCTTTGACCGGAGTACGAGTCGTCGATCAGATCGTTACCGAACTCGCGGTCATCGACATCACACCGGATGGACTGGTTCTTCGCGAACTCGCTGAAGGCGTGGCGGTGGAACAAGTCCAGGCGATCACCGAGCCGCAGTTGCTGCTGCCCTCTGCGGGCCCCGCCCTGATGGTTTTGTAAACGGGACTGCCCAGGAGCACGCTGCAGGGAACACGGCTATGCGGAAGCGTGGCCCCCACGCGTCACTCCGAACGAATAGTGAATTGCCGAAGTAATCGCAAATACCGCCACTGCGTACATAAGTATGTGAATCACGCCGGTGAATCTGTGGTCCGGATAGGCGGCCGATAGGATGACCCCGAATACCAGAAGGATTTCGAAGAATGTCGTGAGTTTGCCAAAAATGCTCGGAGGAAAAGGTCGATACCCCGAGATCAGAAGAATGACGACGGCCACCACCAGAATCAGAACGTCGCGGCTCAGTACGATGATGGTCAGCCACCAGGTCATCTGATGTTTGAAAGCCAAAATAAGGAAAGACGAAGACAGCAGCAGCTTATCGGCAATTGGATCAAGATAGGCTCCCAGCGAAGAACGCTGATTGAGTTGCCGCGCCAGCAATCCGTCCGCGAAATCGCTGACGCCGGCCACGACCAGCACCAGCAGCGCCCAGCGATATTGTTCGTAGGAAATTAGAATCAGGAAAAATGGAAGAAAGCCAAGGCGCAGTAGGGTGATTTGATTGGGTACCGTCCAGATCCGGCCTTGCATCTTGACTGAGGATAGCTTAGATCAGGCGAATTGAGCCAGGTAGTCGATCAACCCGCGTCCCAACTTGCGGGCAAATACTTCGTCCATGGATGGAATCGATCCGGAAGGTTCGTCCATGGCCACGCGTTCGATGCGGTTCATCGGGAAAAATACTGTGGGAACGCCAACGCGGCCGCCGTCCGGCTCGTTCAATTGCCGGATGAAATGATCGAAGGAGTTCAGATCGATGCCGCGGACAGTGATTCCCGCAGTGTGAATGGCCAGCAGTTCGCCCCAAATCTTTTCTTTGGGCGTGTGCAGGCTAACAATGACGATCGAATGGGGTTCCATATTGCGTTTTCAGCTTACCGCAACCTCCGTTGACGCGGGCGCCGCGATAGGGAAAGCGTGACTTTCCGTGTACTGCCCCGGCCCGTACTCTTGGGGTCAGGTCATGATCCCGGCAGTTGATCTTTCACATGCAGCAGCATCACGGCGAAGCTGGCAATAATTACGATTGCCGCGGACCAGCCCAGCACATTCGCCGTGGTGCGCTCCGAACCGTTCCTAGGTTCGCGATCGGCGAAAATCTTACCGAGAGCAAAGCCTGCTGCCAAGCCCCCAAGGTGTGCCAGATTATCGACCCCGGACAGGAGAAAGCCGAATACGAAGATGGAGACCACCCAGGAGATCAACCGAGAGCGCAATTGCTGCATATGCGCGCCGGTGCGCCGGGTGGTGATGGCGATCATCAAGCCGATCAAACCCAGGATGGCACCACTGGCTCCAACCGACGGATGGCCGCCACTGGCCGATTGATATCCGACGAACGAACTTAGCAAGTAGCCCGCGACCCCGGTAACTGTGTATAGAAAGAGATAGCGGCCGGGTCCGTATACCTCCTCCACCACCGGCCCTATATCCATCAACACCATCATGTTGAAGCCGATGTGAATCAACCCGCCGTGAAGAAACATAGCGGTGACCAATCGCCACCACTGGTGACCATCGAAGATCGCCGGCGGATATGTGGAACCCAGGCGATACAACACCTCGCCGTTCAATCCCCAGAGCAGGCTTAGCCCCCGGCCACCTCCGGCGTTGATGGTCGCCACAATACTCGCACCGAGCATCAGGACATTCACGATGAGCACCGCCGTGGTGACCGGCGCTCGCCCGCCAAAAACGCCGGACAGGCCTCGGCTCACCGCAGCGAGCGAGAAGGTAATATTGGTGCCGCATTGGTGGCATCGGGTCGCGTTTATGCCCACCAGTGTCCCGCACGAAGGGCACATTTTTGGTCGTGGCTCCTTGTTTGCGCCAAAAATGCCGCGGAATGAGTTCTTCCACCTGTCGGTGCGTCTCTGCCACTGATACGGAAAGGCCAACGGTCCTCCTTGCGGCATTTGCGGAGCGTTTCTATAATACCCAAATCGCGCCAGGACTTCCGGCCGCACAATTTATGGACAAATTTGAAGAGATCGGCCGCCGCATTGACGAGGAACTCACCCGCCTTCGCAACTACGTCGACAAAGAAGTCGCGCCGGAGACCGAACGCCGCACCGCGGACTTCCTGCGTGAGGTGTCCGGTAAACTGAGCGACTGGTCCGCAAAGCTGGAAGAGCGCATCGCCCGCCGTTCGTCTACTCCGCCCCGGGACTCGCAACGATGAACCGGGCCCGATCGTGACCCCAGCCGCAACCACCGGATTGAGCCATGTTCGTTTCAAGCCTTGCGCCGGAAATCTCCTGCTCGTCCTTTTTCTTGCGGGTTGCGCTGCTCGAACGCCGGTTGCCACCCGCGCTCCAACTCCGCCGCCACCGACCGTGGCGGTTGCACCGGCCCCGCCGCCGCCGGCTAGGCGGGACAACCAACCGCCGCCCTCGACCCTAGAACGTACCGAAGAAGGTAATGCGTCCTGGTATGGCCCACCGTTCCACGGACGAAAGTCTTCCAACGGTGAAACCTACGATATGTATAAGATGACCGCGGCGCATCGCACGCTGCCCTTCGAGACTATGGTTCGGGTCACCAACCTCAACAACGGAAAGTCCACTACCGTTCGGATCACCGACCGCGGTCCATTTGTGGGAAACCGAATCATTGACCTTTCCCTGGCCGCGGCGCGGGAGATCGAATCGGTTGGCCCCGGCGTTGTACCGGTCCGGTTGGAAGTCTTGGGGGATGTTGACATCACCGCCGGCTACTTCACCATTCAAGTTGGGGCTTTTCGCGATCGTGCCAACGCCGAACGCCTGCGTGACCGGCTCGGTGCCCTGTACTCACCGGTAGTAATTCAACAAGTGGCCACCGACGAAGGGCCCTTTTTTCGAGTTCGCGTAGGTAAGATATCCGGCGAGGACGCGGCGCAAGAGCTGAGTGAACAGCTTCGCGGGAAGGAAAATGTGAAACCGCTGATCTTTCGAATGGATTCAGAGAGTGGGCCAGGTGGGAGCCAATGAGCGACAACTGCCTGTTCTGCAAGATTGCAGCCAAGCGAATTCCAGCCAAACTTCTTTACGAAGATGATGAGCTATTCGCTTTCGCGGACATTGGGCCACAGGCTCCTACCCATATTTTGCTCTGCCCCCGGAAGCACTTGGCCTCCCTAGCAGAGGCAACTCCGGAGGACCAGGCGCTGCTGGGCAAAATGCAGCTGGTCGCCGCCGAACTGGCTCGCAAGGAGAAACTTTCGTCAGGATATCGCACCGTCATCAACACCGGAACTGGTGCTGGCCAGTCGGTTCTGCATCTGCATTTGCATTTGTTGGGTGGGCGCGATTTTAGTTGGCCCCCCGGATAAGTTCCGCACAAATATTTTGAAACAGCACCTGGTTCCGAGGAGAAAACATGAAGCGCTCTTGCTGTGCTGCAATTCTGGCTACGGTGGTAGTTTCCTCGCCAAAGATTTTGCTCGGTGAAGAAAAATCGCAACACACCCGGGAGCAACCAGCGAGTACCGCCGCATGTCCGGCGCTGACCGTGGATCGAATCTTCAGCCAACCTAGCCTTACCGGTCGGCCGTTGCAGGGTGTCGCCTGGACTCCCGACGGCACGCATCTAACTTTTTTCCGTGAAAAGGCTGCGGAAAAGGGGAAAAGGCCGCAGCAGGAAATTTGGATCATGGAGGTCGCATCCGGCGACGCCAAAGTGCTGGTATCAGCTGACAAGCTCTCGACGGCGCTACCCGTTGCCCCCGCCCACGCAACCCAAGCGACCGGCCTGGGTCGCCGAGCACCGTCCGAATATCAGTGGGCGCCGGATGGGAACGCACTGCTGTTGGTCGGGCCAACAGCGCTGGTGTGGTTCGACTTGAAAGGTAAGAGCGGCCACACTTTGGTCAACGGAAAAGAGAACCTTGCAGACGCCCGGATTTCGCCGGATGGTCAATTCGTGAGCTTCGTGCGCGATCACAACGTGTGGATTGTGGGAATAGCAGACCGGAAGGAACGCCCCATCACCCGAGGTGGGACCGAGGAAGTGCGTAAGGGGGAACTGGACTGGGTCTACCCCGAGGAATTGGATATTTCGACAGCCTATTGGTGGGCGCCAGATTCTTCGGCCATCGCGTTTTTGGAGATGAACGAGCAGAAAGTGGCGCAATACCCGTTGGTAGATTTTGCCTCGGTCCGTGGCGAAGCCGACCAAGAGCGCTATCCCCCGGCCGGCGGCAGTAATCCGATCGTACGGGTGCTGACCGCCGACCTTACCGGCGGAGAGCCCCATGCTATGGACCTTGGTACCGACGATCAGATTTACATTCCGCGGGTGAGCTGGCTGCCAGATTCGAGACGGGTGGCAATTCAGCGGCTTAATCGAGAACAGACTGCATTGGATTTGCTCATTGCCGACGCCGGCACCGGTAAGACCCGAGTGGTGTTGGAAGAGAAAGACAAATACTGGATCAACTTAAGCGATGACCTGCGATTTCTGAAAGATGGAAATCGGTTCCTATGGTCTAGCGAGCGCTCCGGGTACCGGCACCTGTATTTGTACAACATTGAAGGCCAACAACTCGCGCAACTTACCAAGGGTGATTGGGAAGTTTCCGCCCTCCAGGGCGTGGACGAGGCGGCAGGCGCGGTTTATTTCACGTCGACTGAAAAATCTCCTCTGGAGCGCCAATTGTATCGGGTCGGGCTGGACGGCACCGGTTTTACGCGGCTCACCAAGACCGACGGAACTCACGGCATCAACATGTCGCCCGCGGCCACGCAATTTGTCGACACCTATTCGAATAGCACGACTCCTCCGCGCCAGGATTTATCGCGTGCGGACGGATCGCCGGTTGCCGTTCTGTATGAGCCTAAGGCCGGCGATCTAGCCGGATGTCACCTGGCACCGGTGGAGTTCGTAAAGGTGCAAGCGCACGATGGAACGCAGCTAAACGCGATGATGATTAAGCCGCCGAATTTCGATCCCGCGCGCAAGTACCCCGTCCTGGTGTACACCTACGGCGGACCGCACGTACAAGTAGTGCTGAACGTGTGGGAAGGCAGCACCTTTCTCTGGCATCAGATGATGGCGCAAGACGGCTATATCATTTTTTCGGTAGATAACCGCGGCTCTGCCGGACGCGGGCACGTGTTCGAACAGTCCATCCAGCGCCGATTGGGTGCGCCGGAACTTTCCGACCAACGGGACGGCGCAGCTTATCTGAAGTCCCTGCCTTATGTAGATCCGAAACGCATCGGGATTTGGGGTTGGAGCTACGGCGGCCACATGACTTTGCACGCCATGTTCGAAGATCCGCAAGATTTCAAGGTTGGGTTTGCCGGCGGCCCGGTGACGGACTGGCATTATTACGACTCCATCTACACGGAGCGCTACCTGGGATTGCTGCCTCAAAATGAGCAGAGCTACCAGAACTCTTCGCCGATTAAGAATGCCATTGGTTTGCAGGGCAGGCTATTGATAGCTCACGGCACCGGCGACGACAATGTGCACTTTGCGAACACCCTGGCGCTGATCAACGAACTGATCGAGATGGGAAAGTATGTGGAGGTGATGCCATTTCCAGGTCGCGGCCATGGAGTCAGCGACCCACCCGCGCGCCGGCTGCTCATGCATCGAGTAACGCAATTCTTCCAGGACAACCTATAAGCCTGGGCTAGTCTGCAGGGCAGGCCTACTTCTGCGGCTTGTCTTGAGGTTTGTCTTTAATCTCAACCGCAGGACCAATCTTGATGATGGCGCCGAATCGCTTGTAGTTGGCATAGCGAACCGTCATCCGCATATGAATTGCGCCGCTGCTGAAGTGCAATTCATCGTCTGAACGTGTATATGTCGGGAACCAGTAATGTCCTTCAATATTTTCGCGGAAGGTTTCGAATCGCGGAAAGATATTCTCGCTGCCCCTCTTGATGATATCGGGGACGGCCTTTCCGTCGGACTTGACGATATTCAGGTCTTTGTCGTCCACCCAGATGCGGCCCTGAAAATAGCGCTGATTCTTTTCGATTTTCTTGGGCTTCACGTCAAAGACATAAGTGCTCAATTCGTCCAAGGCCTCGCGCCCGACGTAGGTGACTTCGTACTTGGGCAGCTCGTCGGAGGTCAGCACGAAAGGCTGCACGTGTTCCAGGTCATCGAGGTCTTGCTGGGACAGCGAAATACGCTGTAACGTCGGCGGAGGCGCGGAAATCACCTTCTCATAGCGTTTGCCTTCCGGGGTGAACAAAACGTCGCTGGTCATTCGATATTCGCCATCGGGGCGATTGTCGTAGTCAATGGTCTGTACCACAAAGGTCTGCGTGTAGGTGTAGTTGTCGCGCTCTTTTTTGAACTCCAGCTCGCGGTCACCGAATTTCTTGATAATTTCATTTACCGGAATATCCGGAGGTTTTGTAGAGATATTCGAATCGGGTTGCGACGCGGCGGTCGTCGCCGGCTGCTGCACGGCCACGGTTGGCGGTCCGTTCTGAGCGCGTCCGGCGGTCGACAAAACTCCGCTTAGAGAGAACAGCGCAAGCACCTGCACCCTACCCAACATCACCGTTCGCCTCAGCGGAACTTTCCGCATTGTACATGACCTCCTGGCACGCGCAGCTATTCCAGTATATGGGACCTTCACGCCACTGCCTAGGTTGCCTGAGACCGGTGGCAAGCGGAGGTCTTGAATTACCGCTTAGTAGCGGAGCAGCTCAGGAGGGCTTGAAAACCTCGACGCCACGGTCCTGGCGAACGATTTCGGCGTGGACTTTTCCGGATGACCGGAGAACGACAATATCGGCGGACGATTCGCCAACGCGGAGATTTTCGATGCGGAGTTCATCAATCTCAACCGGCAGGGATGGCTGTTCGAAGCGAATCTGTGGATGCTGCGCTTGCACCGTCAGGCCCAGCGAAGCGCGCAACAGCAGATAGGCCGAGCCCGCGGCCCAGGCCTGCGGAGCACACGCGACCGGATAGAGAGTGGGGCCGCTGCTTTCCAATCGCTTATGAAAACCGCAGAATAATTCCGGCAAGCGGCGCAATTCCACATAGCGGCTTGTCTCATAAAGGCCGGATAGAATTCGGCTGGCGTGATCCTGCATGCCGTACAGAGAAAAACCCATGCCGATCAGCCCATTGTCGTGAGGCCAAACCGAGCCGTTGTGATAACTCATCGGATTGTAGCGAGCCTCGGAAGATCCGATGGTCCGAATACCCCAACCGGAAAACATGGTCTCGTTGGTAAGGGCCCGGGCCAGCAAGCGGGCGCGCTCGTCGCTGGCAATCTTGCAGAACAGAGCGTGGCCTGCATTCGAGCTTCGCACCCGGCACTGATTCTTCATACCATCCAGAGCCAGCGCATACATCTCAATCTGGGGACACCAGAAGGCGATCTCGAATTTCTGGCGAAGAGCTTCGGCGTCCTGGTTCAGGCCCTCGGCGAGATCAACTTCTCCCAACGCCCGAGCAATCCTGGCTGACGATAACTTCGCCGCATAAACGTAGCCTTGCACCTCGCAAAGCGCGATCGGCGGTTCGGCCATCCGGCCGTCGGCGTGAAAAATAGAATCGTTCGAATCTTTCCAACCTTGCTGAACTAAACCCTTCTCTGAGCGCTGTTGGTACTCAACAAAGCCGTCGCCGTCGGGGTCCCCGTAGGTGTCAATCCACTTCAAGGCGCGCTTGATGTTTGACCAAATTCCCTTGAGGAAAGATAGATCGCCGGTCCGTTGGAAATATTCTCCGGCCAGCAAAACGAAAAGGGGTGTGGAGTCCACGCTGCCGTAGTAGCGCGCGAAGGGAACTTCCTTGGTGACGGCCATTTCGCCGCGGCGCATTTCGTGAACGATTTTGCCCGGTTCGGCATCCTGCTCGGGGATTTCCTGCGTGGCCTGCGTCTCGGCCAGATATTTCAGAACGCCTTTCGCAATTTCCGGCGCTACCCATAGACACTCCAAAGCGGTGATAATCCCGTCGCGTCCAAATACGGTATTGAACCAAGGGACACCGGCGTACGGGTATCCGGCTTCCGGGTTTCCTTCGATCAACATCTGTAGATCCGCGGACGAGCGTTTTAGCCACTGGTCGAAGTTCTCGCTGGAAGTTGAAATGTGGCATTCGGCAAGTCCGGTCGGATGAACCGGCTCTTCAAGATTTCGGAACGCCGCCGGAAATGAGACGCTCGGAAATGAGACGCTAGAGTGAGAGCCGGTACTACGCTGGCAGGTGACGGTTGCGAAGAGAGATGATTCTTGCTGCGGTTCCAGCGTGAAATCAAATTGGGCTTCGTGAGCGGTCAGCGATTTTGGCGTGGGCGAAAATTCAACGCGGGTGCGACGCAACACGTGGTCCAATCCCTGGTAGCTCAGAATTACGGCGGACTCTTCCACCTGCTCCGGCTGCAAAGTGCCATGGCGCAGACGCTTGGTGCCGCGCACCTCGAAAATATCCGCAAAGTCGGCGGCAAATTGCATAGATACGGATATGCGGGCCCGCTGAAGACCGTAGTTCAGAAGACGTACATGCTGGTACAGGCTGGCATCACGGAGAAACTGCAAACGGAAAAGGTGTACGGTGCCTCGAGGGAGAGCGTCGTCGCCGCTTACCGGACTATCCAGATTGGTTAGATCGACGGACAAGAACGCGTTGTCTTCACGGATGGTGGAGCCCAGCAGCTGTGGCTGCTGGTGATTGATGCGCATGGCGAAACGCGAAAGATGGCGGGTCTCGGCGTGAAATAACCCGAATTGTGAAGGGCCAAACGCTTCCACGTCGCCGTAACGATTAAATACTGCAAACGTGTCCCCATATTTCAGAACTCGAGTGCGGTCATCAGCAAGCGCGGATGAAGCCCGGACGTAATATTCGTCTGCGACTCTAACAATATCTGTCAAAGATGAAACCGCCCTATAGGGTGAGGCAGGAGTCGTCGACCTCGGTGATCTCCACCGAAGACCCAGCGCTCACGATTGTCTGGTAGAGTTTAACGTAATCAGCAGCCATCCGGGGCGCTGTAAATCGATCTTCGAACTCTTGCCGGCAGGCCTTGCGGCTAAGTTCGGCAACCCGCTTAACCGCCTCGATGGCTTCCGGGACGCTCTTTACTAAGAATCCGGTTTTCCCATGCGCCAGAACTTCACGCACCGACCCGCTGTTAAAGGCCACCGTAGGAGTGCCGCAAGCCATAGACTCGATCATGGTAAGACCAAAGGGCTCCTGCCAATCGATGGGGAACAAGTACGCCAGGGCGTTGCCGAGAAACTCAGACTTCTGATCCTCTCGAATCTCTCCGATGTACTCGACCAGAGGATGATTCATCAGGTGCTTGATGGAGGTTTCGTAGTAATCGCGGTCGGCCTTATCGATTTTGGCCGCGATCTTCAGCGGCATGCCCAGTTTGACGGCAATCTCGATGGCCCGATCGACGCGCTTTTCCGGAGAGATGCGTCCCAGGAAAGCCAGATAGTTGCCGCCGCCGTCCCCGGCCTTCAGTAAATCTTCGGGTAGGCCGTGATACACATTGCCGGCCCAATTGATCCAATCGAGCGGTTTGCGCTGACTGTGGGAGATCGAGACCACCGGCATGTCCGGGAATTTGCGATACAACGGTACCAGGTCCGCTAAGTCGAGCCGTCCATGGAGAGTTGTCAATTGCGGCAAACCGAGCAGCCGCGACAAAGGGAAGTGCAAATAGTCCACGTGGAAGTGCACGACATCGAACTCGGAGGCCCGCTCCCTTACGTCTTCCAGCATCACGTAATGATGGGCGATTTGGTCGACGCAGGTGGGGTTCAGCCGGAGCGATTGCGGGCACGCCGGAATCAGCCGCGCCGAGGTCTCGGAATCACCACTAGCGAACAGGGTAACCTCGTGGCCCTGGCGAACCAGTTCCTCGGTTAGGTAGGAGACCACCCGCTCGGTTCCTCCGTACAGCTTAGGAGGCACACTCTCATAGAGGGGCGCTACCTGGGCGATTTTCATGGTAGGATCTCCGGCTGCCAAACGTCTGAAAGTACAAGACTACCTAGATGTTAGCGGTTAGACCATAAAGGGAATTACTGAGGATCTAGGGGGATTCCTTGAGACTTACGGGGCCAGGAGGTCGCTCGCTTTGGGTTTCACATGCACCGCGGCCAGGCTGGAGGCATCCCATCCCCCTCCCAGCGCTTTGACCAGTAGAACGCTGGCGACCAGCCGTTGACCCCGAATGACGGCAAGTTGTTGTTCATCGTTGAGCAGATTCTGTTGCGCGGTTACGACGTCGAGGTAATTCACCAGGCCGCCGGTGTAGCGGCTGGTGGAAATATCCAGAGTTCGACGAGCTGCGTCGACCGCCTGTTGCTGAGATTGCAGAGCCTGCCCCAAAACAGCGATCCCGGTAATTTCGTCCTGCACTTCCTGAAGCGCGGTAAGCACGGTTTGACGATAGCTTGCGACGTTGGCGTCATACCCGGCTCGCGCATATTGAAGCTGCGCGCGGCGCGCACCACCGGTGAAAATTTCTTCAGCAACATTGGCTCCCAGCGCCCAGAAGGTGCTGGATACGTTAGCGAGGCTGGCGACGTTGGCGGTCTCCCATCCGCCCTGTCCGAACAGACTAAGAGACGGATAGTAGGCTGCTTGGGCCACGCCGATTTGGGCGTTGGCCGAAGCCATTTGGCGCTCCGCTTCGGCGACATCGGGACGGCGCTCCAGCAGATCTGAAGGCAGACCGGCTTCGATGGCCGGCGGCTGACCACCCAAAACCTTGTCGTTAAGGTGAAAGTCAGGCGCGGGACGCCCAGTGAGTACCGCAATCGCATCTTCGTATTGTTTGCGCTGCTGAAGCAGCAGAATCGTCTGCGTCCGAGTGGTATTCAGCAACGTCTCTTCCTGCGCGACGTCCAGGCCGGAGGCGACGCCGCCCTGATGCCGCGAATTCACCAGATCCAGGCCTTTTTGCAGAGCTTCCACGGTGCGGCGAAGGATTTCCAGCTCAGCGTCGAGCTGACGAAGATTGTAGTAATCCCCGGCAAGCTGCGAGGCAACCAACAGCCGAACGTTCTCGAGGTCCGCGGCGTTGGCTTGGTAGGCCGCTTCGGCAGCCTCAACGCTGCGGCGGCGCCGGCCAAAGAGATCAACTTCGTAATTTACAGTGAAGGGCAGAATGTAAGTGTTTTGCGTGACCGGAAAAATTGCGGCGGGCACACCATTGGAGGGACGTTCGCCCGACAGGCGTTGCCGCTCAATCGAGGGATTCGCGGTCGCGGTTGGGAACAAGGTCGCCACCTGAATGGCCGCCGTCGCGCGAGCCTGTTCCAGGTGGGCGATGGATACCTTCAGAGTTTGGTTGTCGGCAAGAGCGTCTTTCTCAAGCCCGTTGAGATCTTCATCTCCGAAAACGGTCCACCAGTCGCCTTTCGGAACGGCGTCTTTGGGCGCACTCTCTCGCCAAGGCTCGGAGAGGTCCCACTTCGCAGCAACCGGCGCCGTCGGGCGTTTGTAATTTGGCCCTACCGTGCAGCCTGATAGGATCGCGGCATAACCGACAAGAAGGACCGCCGCCAGATTGCGTGCGGACCGCCGGCGCGCCAACTCCAGGGCGCCGTTGGGATTGTTTCCGGGCACCATTACTGCTGCGGCGCTCGCGACCCGCCATTGCTCGTCGGCGGTACGTTTCCGCTGGGCGCGGCCGTACCGTTCTTGGTGCTATTCGCGTTGCCGCTGGCCGAGCCGCTTCCTTGCGGCGCCGGTGTGCCCGGTGCCTCAGGCTGCGGAAGTTGTTTCACGTTGACTTCGACGCCCTCATCCAGGGAGTCGGCCGGGTTCACTACGATCCAGTCGTCGGCCTTCAGCCCTTGCAGGACTTCCAGCGAAGTGCCGTAGTCCCGTCCGATGGCGATGGGCTGAAGATGGGTTTTGTGATTGCTGTCGATGGTCACCGCCCGTAATCCCTCGGCGCGAAACAGCAAGGCATTCACGGGTACTTCCAGCCGTGCCCCGGAAACTTTGACCGCTAAGTGGACCTGAGCGTATCCGCCGGGAAGCAGTCGGCCGTCCTGGTTCGGTACGTCGACCTCGGTATTCAATGTGCGGCTGGCCTGATCGATGGCGTCGGCCGTGCGCACTACTTTCCCCTCGAATTTCTGTCCGGGATATTGCGCCAATTCCAGATAGGCCCCAAGACCGGGATGGATCGAAGGCGCGAAGACTTCTGGGACGCTGACATAGGCGCGAATGGGATCGGTCTGAGCAAGGTAGAAAAGCTCCTGCGCGGTGCCCCCGTTGCCCGCATTGATGAGGTTTCCGATATCTATGTTGCGACGGGTAATGACCCCGCTGAACGGGGCGTAAACGTGCTTGAAAGATTCCAATTCCTCGAGGCGCCGGACGTTGGCTTCTGAGCTCGAAACCGTGGCTTTCTTCGCGGCGTAATCTCCGACGGCGTTATCCACTTCCTGCTTGGAGACTCCATCGGTCTTGATGAGTTCCTGATACCGGTTGGCGGTGATTTTGGAAAGGTCGGAGTTCGCTTCGGTGGTGTTTAGGTCGGCACGCGCCTGGGATAGTTGCTGATCCACTTCGGGGGTATCAATATCCGCAAGGAGCTCTCCTTGCCGGACGCGGGACCCAATGTCGTGATACCACTTTTTCAGGTAGCCGCTGGTGCGGGCATAGATGGGCGACTCGACGTAAGCCTGCATCGTAGAAGGCAGGACCAAATCTTCCTGGCCGGGTTCCGCGGTGGGATGAATGACCGCCACCGTGGGAACCGCAAGCTTCTCGGTTTCGTCGGCAAGCGCGTGATACTGCGACCGCCGCTGCAGCAGGGTGATCAAGCCGATCACAATCAGCACAACCACAACGACCAGCAACGCCAGGAACAGACGGCTCTTCGTCACTTTGGGCGGCCGTTCGTACTCCGGGTACATTCGTGTCTGACTTTCCGTCGTCATTCTCCACTCCAAGAGCTTAGCTATCGGACTTGCGGTTCCGCTCAGCTATGAGCCGGGGATAATCCCGATGAATCACTCCCCGCACGTTTACGTTCCCGCCGTCCATGGATCATCGAAAAAACGCAGGGAACGAAGAACAGCGTGGCAAATGTTGCGAACAGCAAACCCCCGATTACGGCACGGCCCAACGGAGCATTCTGTTCGCCACCTTCGCCAAGCCCAATCGCCATCGGCACCATACCGATGATCATTGCCAAGGCGGTCATGATTACCGGGCGCATGCGGACAAATCCTGCTTCCAGCGCGGCGTCGCGCGCATTCTTGCCCTCGTTAAGCTGTTCACGCGCAAAGGAAATCATCAAGATGCTGTTGGAGGTGGCCACGCCGACACTCATAATCGCCCCAGTCAGAGACGGAACGCTCAGAGTGGTGTGCGTAAACAGCAGCATCCAACAGATGCCCGCCAAGGCTCCGGGCAGCGCAGTAATAATGATGAATGGATCAAGCCAGGATTGAAAATTAACCACGATCAAGAGGTAGACCAGGACAATCGCGCCGATCAGACCGAAGCCCAGACCTTGGAACGAACTTTTCATGGTTTGCACTTGCCCACGAATAACAATATGGCTCCCTTTGGGAAGCTGCTTGGTGATGTCGTTGACCCGCTTGGCGATCTCATCCGAAACTGAACCGAGATCTCGCCCGTCCACTGCCGCGTACACATTAATCATGGGCTGCACATTGTAATGCGAGATGACCGCCGGTCGAGCCACCGTAGTGGTGTCCACCAAATTTGCTAAAACCTGTGAAGGCGATCCCGGGGCACTGCTGGTGACCGGGATGTTCATCAACGCCTGGTAGGAATCCACACGATACTGTGGGGTTTGCACGGCTACGTTGTAGCTCACACCGTTTTTCGGGTCGAGCCAAAACGCAGGCGAGGTCTGAAAACTGGAGCTGAGCGAAACCAGGACGTTCTGGGCCACGTCACGAGCCTGTAATCCGACCGACTGAACCCGCGTCCGGTCGATATCCATATGCAGGGTAGGCTCATCGAAAGCTTGCTGCACGTGCACGTCCACCGCCCCGGGAATATGACGAATCTCGCCCGCCAATTTTTCCGCAACCAAGAAGTTGCCGCGCTGATTTGCACCCATGAATGCAACGTCGATCGGTGCGGGTGAACCGAAATTCAAAATCTGGGTCACGATATCGGCAGGCTGAAAGAAAAACTGAACTCCGGGGAAACGCTGCGGCAGCTTTTCCCGAAGGTCATGAATGTAGACGCCAGTGGGCTTGCCGCGCTTTTCATTGAGCTGCACCAAAATCTCGCCGTCGGCGGTTCCATACGTGCCGGAATTGCTATAGCTCAGATTGATTCCGCTGTAGGGCACCCCGAGATTGTCGAGGATGGTCTGCAACTCGTCCTTGGGGATGGTTTCGCGAATGACCCCGTCAATTTGATCGGCTAAGCGGGCCGATTCTTCGATGCGAAGGCCGGTGCGGGCCCGGAAGTGAAGACGAAGTTGACCGGCGTCAACTTTTGGAAAGAAGTCGCGTCCGAGGACGAACAGCAGGAGGCCGGAGAGCACACAGAACCCCAGAAAACAGCTGGAGAACAGCACCGCGCTTTCCAATGCGGTACCCAGTGCGTGACGATACCATTCGCGGAATTTTTCGAAGGTGCGCTCGAAGCCCTGCTGATAGCGACGGAAAAATCCCTGCTTCTCCCCTTTGTGCTCCTCAGGGTTGTATTCGTCTTCGGCGCTGAGCAAATACATCGCCATGGTCGGCACAATGGTCCGCGACCACATATACGAAGCCAACATGGCGAAGGAAACGGCTTCGGCGAGGGGAACGAAAAGATACTTGGCGACGCCGGAAAGAAAGAACATCGGCAGGAACACGATGCATATGCACAGGGTGGAAACCAACGCCGGGACGGCAATCTGTGCGGCGCCATCCAGAATCGCCTGAACGGTTTCCTTGCCCATGGCCAGATTGCGATTGATATTCTCGATTTCCACGGTGGCATCGTCGACCAGGATGCCGACGGCCAAAGCCAAACCGCCGAGCGTCATGATATTGAGAGTCTCGTGCAGCGCGCTGAGTAGAAGAATGCTCACAAGAATGGACAGCGGAATGGATACGGCGATGATCAGAGTGCTCTTCCAATTGCCGAGGAACAGCAAAATCATGACTGCCGTGAGGCACGCGGCAATCAAGGCCTCGCGCAGAACGCCCTGAATCGATGCGCGAACGTACACCGACTGATCAAAAAACATCGTCAGGTGCAGACCCTCGGGAAGCTGGCTCGAATAGTTGTTGAGAGTTTGCTTCACGCGATCGACGATATCGAGCGTCGAAGCGCTGCCAGTCTTGTAGGTCGACATCAGGACGCCGCGTTGCCCATTGGCACGAACGACGTTGGTCTGCGGGGAAAAACCATCGCGAATATGGGCGACTTCGCGCATATAGATGGTCGCGCCGTTCACCGTTTTGATCGGCAGATCATTCAACCCCGCGACCGTTTGCGGACTCCCGTTCATTTCGACGGTGTATTCGAGGGTCCCAAGTTTGGCGGTGCCCGTCGGCAGGATCAAATTCTGTGCGTTGATGGCATTCACAATGTCAACCGGGGATAGCCCCTTGGACTGCAAAGCCTGAGAGTCCAAGTCCACCGATATCAACCGCTGCTTTCCACCGTAGGGAAATGGCAGCGCGGCACCCTGCACCGTTGCCAACTCGGTGCGGATGAAGTTATTTCCAAAATCGAACAGCGCTTGCTCGCTGAGAGTATCGCTGGTTAATCCAATCTGGATCACCGGCACGGTAGACGCAGAAAAGATTGCCACCAGCGGCGGGGTGGTGCCCGGCGGCAATTGGCGCAGAATGGTCTGCACAATGGCGGTGGTCTGAGCAAGCGCTGTTTGGATGTTGGCGGTAGGCTGGAAGAAAATTTTTACGACGGAGATGCCGTTCAGCGACTGCGATTCCAAATGCTCGACATCGTTGACCAGCGTGGTGACCGCACGTTCGGAGTTGGAGGTGATGCGCTGCTCCATCTCCTGCGGCTCCAAGCCGGTGTAATTCCAAACCAGACTGATGACCGGGATGTTGATATCCGGGAAAATATCTACCGGCGTACGCAGCAGCACTACCGGCGTCAGCAGAATAATGACCATGGCCATCACGATGAACGTGTACGGCCTTGCGAGCGCTAAGCGGACTATCCACATAAGGTCGAGACTTTGGCCTTTAGGCGGGCTGCGGACCCAACATCCGTGCGTTTGTCGTGCGAGTTACGCCTGGCTATTTATTTGATTCCGGAAACGCACCGTTGGGGTACGCCCGTTTACGGGCCCGTTCCATCCCCGTTTTGGCCCAGACCATTTACACCCTGGCGCAGGATTTCCGAGGCGTTAGGCCGGGTCGGTGACGCCACAAAGACCGCCCTCCGCTTAGATGTTCTAACCAGCCGGCTTGGTACAGAGGAACGAGATTCACGAGGTTTTCCTAAGGACGGGAATTAGACCTTCCGATGCGAGGGGTTACCGAAAGAGCGACAACTTTTCGCGCAGCAAAGCGGAGCATTCGATGGGGGACCCGCTGGCCGAGAGCAGCATCCGGTCTGATCAATTGTTCTGAAAGGCGGTATTCGGACCGCGCTAAGACATGATCGATCGGTGCAGCGCTAGATCACGTTACCGCGGCTTCTAATCCGCTAATCCCGGAAGACAAAATTCATGCGCACACCGCAAATTTCCACGATGTCACCGTGACTCAGACGAACCGGCGCGCTGATGCGTTTGCCGTTGACGCTGGGAACTTTGTCACCCGCGCCGAGGTAGTAGCCATCCTCCTTCTGGTTGATTTGCGCCGCGAGTTGCGGCTTAAACCAGCCATTCAGCCGTACCGTCGCCATCTTCGATTTTCCGATGACCGTAAGTTTGCTGGTGACCACATATTCTTTCTGATCCGTTTTGCCGCTGAATACTATCAGTGTCGGCATTTTTAAGCGTCCGACAGCAAACTGCGAGCGCTCGCCCATGGCTGCGGCCTGTTGCAACATGTCTCTGCGCTGCTTGGTGTCCAGCACCATGGTTTCATTAATGCGTGGCGCGCTGGCCTTTCGCTCGACATCGGGACCTATCGAGGCTTCCCCGGAAGCGTCCACTTTGATGTGGTGCTTGCCGACCCAAATGGAATCGCCGTCGTGCAAGGTGGCGCGTTCCACTCGCAGATCATTCACAAATGTGCCGTTGAGGCTGTCCAGGTCTTCAACCACTAGGCGGCCAGAGTCAAAATAGACGCGCGCGTGATAATTGGACACCGCGAGATTGTCGACCGGCAAATCGTTATCGGGGGAACGCCCGATGCCTACGGGTCGCCCGCCGACCGGCACCTGTTTAACCAGCCTCTTCTCAAACATTAGACTTAACTTGGCCATTACTTTCCTCCTGCGGCGCCATTACTCTCTGCCTCTTTACGCGTCCCTCGACGCAGCCACGAAAACCATCCCTTGGGTTGCTCACCCAATCGAATGACGATTACCGTTACGTTATCCGCGCCGCCTTGTTCGTTGGCCAGCTCCACTAGGCGTTCTGCAGCCTTAGCGGGGTCCAGCTCGGCCTGTAAGGTTCCGGCGATTTCTGGTTCGGTGATCATTCTGGTCAAGCCATCCGAGCACAAAACGAGAACGTCTCTGTCAAACAGCGTGTGCTCCTCGGTATCGACCTCAATTTCGGCGTGGGCACCAAGAGCGCGCAACAGTACACTCTGCATCTCGCTGCGTTCCGCTTCGGCCTGCGTCAAAATTCCGCGGCGCACTTGTTCAGCTACCAGCGAATGATCGCTGGTCAGCTGCTGCAGATTTCCGCTGCGCAGCAGATAGGCACGGCTGTCGCCTACGTGCGCGACGCTGAGCTTCGGACCATCAATCCACGCTGCGGTAATCGTCGCTCCCATGCCCCGTTGCTCTTGATGGTTCTGAGCGGAATCAAAAATGCTCTTGTTGGCCAGGTGTACTGCGTTCGTCAATCTTTTGGTTTTCTCCGTCCAGGCCGCCGGCGTATCGCTAAAAATCATGGTCGCTTCTGCATCTTCCGGACCGGAGCAGTACTTCACCACGGTTTCGACGGCCAAAGCGCTGGCGACTTCGCCGTGCGCCTCTCCACCCATTCCGTCAGAAAGAACGAAAAGGCCCAAGGGTGCCACGATTTGAAAACAGTCCTCGTTGTTGGTGCGCACGCGCCCCACATTGGTCACGCCGCCGCTAGCAATCTGCACGGAGAGTCCTTCGCGTCGCCCGAGCAGGCCTAGCCGCAGCCGGTATCGAGCGACACTGTCCCGAAGTTAGCAGAACCGGTGCGAAGGGGGAAGAGATTGAACCCTACTGATTACCCACTGTTTAGCTACAGGTTCGGAGTTGTCCCAAGAGTAAGCGCCCGGCCCCCACCCGGCGAGGGGTGCAAATCGGGCTTTTCCAGTACAATTTAACGGTCATGGCGCGATTCGCGGTAGCCTTTATGGCGGCGGTGCTGGTTTCCCTGCTGATCGGGATGGCGATCGTTGGTCAGCAGCCTCCCGCGGCTTCGGCGGCACGAATGCTATTACTGCCTAGACAAATCGTTTCCGGAGAACGTGCCACGCTCGCGGTTCTGGACGTGAATGGAAGGCTGACTCCTGAGGTCACCGTCGCCTTTTCGAACGGCGACCGTTTGAAGACCGATGCCACCGGCCGGGCCATGTTCGTGGCTCCGTTGACCCCGGGGAGCATATCGGCGTCCATTGCCGGCCGGTCCGGCAAGGTGTACACGACGATTCTAACTCCTACCGAAGCCAACAGCGAATCGATCCAAATTCAGTCGCTGCCCAAAATGGCGTCCTTGAGCGACCGCTTTGAGCTAACCGGGCTTGGGTTTTGCGGGGACGCCGATAGCAATCAGGTAACCATAGGCGGGCAGCAAGCCCTGATCTTGACGGCCTCGCCGACCTCGCTGGAAGTGCTGCCTCCCACGGATCTGCAACCCGGAGCAGTGTCTATAGACGTCAACTGCGGAAAAAAGAGCGCGCCGCCAATCTCCATCCGATTCATCGCGTTGGCGCTGGAGGCGAATACTTCGCCGTTAGCTCCCGGCGAGCACCGCACGCTGACCGTGCGGGTCACCGGAACGTCGCTCAAAATCGAAATGGAAGCTCGCAATCTCGAACCGAGGGTGGCGGACCTCAGCGGCGGGAATCCGGTGAAGGCATCCAGTAGCGGAGGAGCCGAAAATCTCGCTCACTTCGAAGTTGTCGGGCGCAAGAGCGGACCATTTTTGATTTCGATTCGGCTGCTCTCCGGTCGAATCGCTGCTGCTCAACAGCGCTAACGCCTTTTTTTGCTGGGACGATTCGATTAGGAAGCGGCTTCCGATTTTGGCAGTCGTTTTCCCAGGCGATCGATCGCATCGTCCAAAGTCTGGGGTCTTTTCCAGAAATCGCGCCAAAGGTCGCCCACTTTTTCCATCCGGTTAGCAACATTCTTCAGAGTCCACTGTCCGGGAGACTTCAACGAGTCTAACTCGCCGGCTTGCAGCGGCATGGAGATGGGAGCGGTGGGATACGCGCGAGCCGAATAGGCGGTCGCGAGCGGCTTGCCCCACGCGTTTTGTAAAGCATCGATCATGATCCGCCCCTTGGGACGCTTGGCGACAGATCGCTCAAAGGTGAGCAATTTTGGATTTTGGGCGGCAACCATCCGCCCGATAATTTCCGCGAACGATCTGGTTTGATCGTAGGTATAACGAGGTTCCAGGGGCACGAAGATGTGAATGCCATCCGCACCTGACGTCTTTAGGAACGATTCCATGCGGATGGCCGCCAGCACCGCATGAATTTCCTGGGCGATGTGAATCACGTCAGAAAATTTCGTTCCGGGAGTCGGGTCGAGGTCGAAAAAGACGTAGTCAGGATAATCCTGGCTCTCGGCGCGGCTGGACCATGGATTGTGGTCGATGCAGCCCAGATTGGTCAGGTACAGCAGCGCGGCGCGAGTATTTGCCAGAATGTACTGCATGTTCCCGCCGCGTTCATCGGAGTGGACGGTGGCGGTCTGTATCCATTCAGGCAGGTACGATGGCGCCTCTTTCTGGAAGAAAGCTTTGCCCCCAACTCCGTCCGGATAGCGGCGCAGCACCATCGGACGATCTTTCAGCAATGGCAACATGTACGGCGCCATTCGAAAGTAATGCGCCAGCAGATCGCGCTTCTTGAGTCCAACCTCGGGAAAGTAGATCTTGTTGAGATTCGTCAAATGCACGCGCACGCCGTCGGTGTGCACATCCAGGGAGTCGGCGGTGCCATTGCTTAGCTCGTCGGCAGGATCTTCCGCAGACTTCGCGTCCGACTGCACTAGCTTGCTTGAAGCCGCTGTTTTGTTCGCGAGTTTTGTCTTACCCCTTCCCGTTTCTGTTGCGGGGGCGGATTTGGCCGGCTCCGGCGATACTTCCGCTGCGCCAGTTTTGGGCGAGGACGCCGGGCCTTTTCCATTTTCCGCTGGGTGAGCCGATTTCGAAGGCTTGGGCAACTCTTCTACGGCGGCAGGCTTTTCCGAGGTGAAGGTGCACTCTTTTGGCGTTCGGTCTTTGGCGAGGGTCAGGAAAACCGGCACTCGAAGGTGATTGTCGTTCGTCCAATTCCCGTATTTTACGCGTACAACCAGATTCGGCTTCACCCACCGTACCGCTTCGCGAAGTTTTGGCGGATGTTCGAACCGAGAACGAGATGCCTCCAGTGGCTGCAGTAACTCGAAGACCTCTTTCTGGGTCTCCCGGTTAAAGCCGGTCCCAACACTTCCGACGAACTTAAGTTCACCCTTGTCGTAGAGCCCTAAAACCAGCGCCCCAAAATATTCGCGGGTGCCCCGCCCCTCGGTCCAGCCGGCGACCACCGCATCCAGTTCTTTGGAAATTTTCAGCTTGAGCCACGAAGAAGCGCGGCTACCGGGATACCGGCTATCCGCCAGCTTGGCAATAATCCCTTCCAGGTTTTTCTCACTGGCAGCTGCGAATAACTCTTTCCCTTGCTCGAGTACGTGCGCTGAATATCGGATTTTGTCGTTCGGCAGCAGCAGTCGGCAAAGCAATTCCTTGCGTTCGATCAGAGGCGCCTTGCGCAGATCATATCCATCGGCGTAGAGCAGATCGAACAGGTAATAGGTTGGAGGGATCGATTGCATGAGCTTCTCGGACGGATGGCTGACCCCCAGCCGGTTCTGTAGCTTATGGAAATCGCTACGGCCATTCGCGTCCAGGGTGACGATTTCCCCGTCCGCGATGGCTTCCTTCGCCCGCAGATATTTCGGCAGGTCTGCAAGATCGGGATATTCGCCGGTGATATCGCGGCCGGACCGCGCCCACAGCTTCACTTTACCGTTTTGGATCTGAGCCAGGGTTCGAACCCCATCCCATTTAATTTCGAAAAGCCAATCCGGATCGGAAAAAACGCCCTCGCGGAGCTGCGCCAGCGTAACCGGAACGCCTTGTGGCATTGAGGGCATCGCCGCTTTCAGCGCACCAGGAATGGCGCAGATTGCAGTCGTTTTCCATTTTTCAGGCGCAGTACGGCCCTCGGCAATGTCTTTGAGCGTGCGGCCGGTAACCACCGATTCGGCGTGCTGATCGGCGTCCCAGTTCGAATCAACCGCTTCATCGCGATGCTTGATCAGCAGCCATTCGTTCTGATGATCTTCTTTTTTCTTGATTCGAACCAATACAAAGCTTCCGCGAAGCTTTTCCCCGTCGAGCCGAAACTTAAGTTCTCCCCGAGCGATTTGGTCGCGAGCGCTCATGGTTCCTTCCGGCGCGTAGGTGCCCTGATCCCAGACGATCACTTCGCCGCCACCGTATTGTCCCTTGGGGATGGAGCCTTCGAAGGTGCGGTACTCGAAGGGATGATCTTCCACTTGAATCGCGAGGCGCTTGTCGGCCGGATTCAAGGACGGGCCCTTGGGCACTGCCCAGGACTTCAGCACGCCATCAACTTCCAGACGCAGGTCGTAATGCAGGCGGGTGGCTGCGTGCTTCTGGACCACGAACACTTTGTGGTCACGGTTTCGAACCGTGCCGGCCGGCTCGGGGGTGCGGTCAAAACTGCGTTTGCGGTGGTACTCCTTGAGGGAGGCCATGGGAGGCTAGTATACGGACTGGTCCAGCCTCCGCCGACGCGGAAAATCGCACAAATCAGTTTTGGGCCCCGGGGCTTGCTCGGAACGCTTTGAGCCGGCACTGCTTCCTGGAAGGATTTGCCGCCATCGTCGGCCAAGGCTCAAGGGCTTACCCGATGGAGTCGCATCCAAGGTTCTTTCGCATCGGCTCAGGAGGGTGTGCCCATGGCATCGTCGACGTGGAAAGGGTTCACTCACTTTCGGACCACACCGCGACACTGTCCAGGAGAATTTGAAGGCGTTGATCGAGGCCAAACAGCAGGGAAGACGATGGTATCGGAAGAAAAGCCGGGGCCGGCCCCGGTCATTGACAGGATGGAAAGCGCTAACCCGAAGCCTGCAAAGTGCGGAAAAGCAGAAGCAGAGGAAAGCCGGTAAGTTGCGGTCCACCGGAACCGAGCGCGAGCATCGGCGGCGAATGGCCTGTTAAGACTCCGATAATATAGAAATTATTCTAGGGAAGGCAGGGTGGGCAGCAAAGGAATTTGCTCGCCTTCGAGGGTCGCTGCGGGGGTACCGCCGCTCAACGCGTTCGCCAATGTCGATTGTGCTTTTTCGAATCGCTTATCCGCTTCGCTGTAACTTTGCTGGGCATTCTTCAGATGGGTCCCCAGCTTTTCGAACACGCCGCAAAAGGTTTCCATATGCTTTTGTACGCCAGTTAAGTTCGCCAGCAGGCGCTTGGCGTTTTCTTCTATCTGCATGCCCCGAAAACCCATAGCGATCACGCAAAGATGCGCGTACAGCGTGTTTGGAGAAACCGCGATGACCTTTTTCGAGCGGCAATATTCGTCGATGGGGTGGCCTTTCCCGTCCTCGGTGTTCAACATCTCGCAGTAGACACTCTCCGAAGGAACGAACATCAACGCGACATCCAGAGTGCCTTCATTCGGAACAATATATTTTCTGGCAATGGAGTCGGCCTGGAGTTTAACCGCGGTGCCGAAGGCCCGCCGCGCGTCTTCGCCCTCGGCGGCGATGCGCCGGAACGCATCCAGGGGAAATTTCGAATCGATGGCCATCAATTTATCGTCGCGCAGAAAAATGACGGCGTCCGCGGCCTCCCCATTCGAAAAGCGGTGTTGTAACCCATATTGGGAGGCCGGCAACGAATCTTCCAGAAGACGCTGCAGGGTCACCTCGCCCAGCAGACCGCGGGTTTTAGCGCCTCCCATGATGCTTTCTAAAGACTGGGTGGCTTGGGAAAGGCTCCGGCTTTGCTCTTGCACTTCGCCGATCTGGCGCTGGATCAATCCGATCTGCTCGCGGGTGTTCTTAAGTTCGCTGGCAATCGCGGACTGGCCCTGGCTGGCGATTTGCGCCGAGTTGGTAACCCCGTCCTGCAGCGCCTGGGTGACATTTTCCAGGCGATGGGTAACGGTCTGACCTATGGTTTGAAGTTGCCCGGCGCTTTGGGCTTGGGAACTGGCGATGGTTTGCAATTCCCGCCGCAATTCAGCCACCTGGCTTTCCAACGCATCGTTCCTGCCCCGCCCTTGCGAGGAGCGCTGCGCGAGCCAGACCATGACCGCAGCCAGAAGGATAACGATGATAACCATTGCCACCGAGCTCATGAATTACGCATACCAGTAAAGCTGCGCCGACCCTCTCTTGGGAATCAAACTGCTGGCAAAGATTGCTAGCAAAGATAAGGACCACTTTACGCGTTCTTAGCATTTTATGAAAATTTCACGCAAAAAATGAAGTTGCGCTGGAGTTGGGGCCATACCGGGTAAGCAAGACCATGGAGGAGGCGATGCTATGCCGAAGGATCGGTAGCCGGAGGGCTTACTCTGGAGTTCAAGGCTAGAAATGAAGCTTACGAGAGGTTGGAACCTTCGATCACGGTTTGCTGCAAACTCTGTTTAATCGCGTCGCGCTTTGCGGTCCACGCCTTCAATGCCGTAGCTATGGCGATGAGAATCATGGTGGCGAAATTGGTGATTGCCACGGCTTGCGCGTGCAGCAGCACGCCATAGCAAAACCACAGGATCACTCCGAAAAGGTACAGACCGAGCATGCCGTAAGACAGGTCACGCCCGCCTTGCTTCCAAATCTTGATCACCTGGGGAACAAAGGCGAACGTGGTACAAAATCCGCCAAGGGTCCCCAAAATAAGGATCCAGACTTCGGTTGTTATCGTCATGGGTTTCCCCTACCCTCCCATTGCTTGTCCGTCGCCATACCGCCTAGTCGCGCGAACTCCCCAACCAACCAGGCCAGTTTATCAAGGCCGGCGGGGGCCGCGGCATGAATGATACCGGGGCGTTTCATACACAAAATTGATGGAGAAAGCGGGTCAGCGAACTTACAACTTGCTGTGCACAAGTTTGCGGAGAATCTCGCGATCCTTGTCCTTCATGTGGACAAATTCAACGCCGCTGCCTTCCGGCCCGATGTTGCGAACTACCGCCGTAAAATTGATTTTGCGGAGGCCCGAACGTACCTGTAACTGAATCGAATCGCCGATGTTCAGCTTTCGCTGCGATTGCAGGTAAGCGCCGCCAAGACTGATGGTTTTGACCCGGGCCATTCCCGTAGAAGAGTCGTCAATGTGCGCGCGCAAAGGCGAGTCCAGCGGTACTCGAATGTAGCGTCGGGGAACCACAAAATTGGCACTCGATTGCGTAGCAGCTTCGAAAGTAGCACGCACCCGTGCCGACGACGGGCGCTCCTCGATCATGGCCAAGGCGTCTTCGGCTGCCGCACGCAGGCCCGAAGGCTCGACATGAACCAAGCCGTCGCGCTGTTCGACCAACTGCCGCAGCATTTCCGACGCTTCCTGGGCACGCATACGGCCGAGGGCTTCGATCGCTTTGGTGCGCACGAACTGATCGCGCAAGATCTCGTGTTCACCTGCGGCAATTTCCATCAACTGCGGAATCGATGTGGTCTCCTGGGCCAGGCCGATCTGGTCGATCATCATGGGCACCACGAAGGGATGGGCATCGGCAAGCACCGCGGAGAAAACAGAGGCAGAACTCTGCGCAGATGCAGCGTTGGCCGGACGTGCCAACTCGCTGACTGCGAGGTCCTGCAGGTTCCACTCCCAACTGGCAAGTGCCCGGGAAACGCCGCGCAGCAAACGATCGGGGTCGGCAGCGGCCAGCAGCTTGATAGCGGTGCTAACCCGCTGACGGCGCGTGTCGTAGAGCCGGGTCTCCAGCGAATTCAAGGTCGAGCCGCCGATGGTACGGAGCAGGCGCGCCATGTTCGAAATCAGTTCCGGCCCACGTGGCTCGATCAGGATCTGAGATAAGCGCTCGACTAGCTTCTCCGGGTCGCGCTGCAGCAGGCGAGGCAGAACTGGATCTAAAGCACGACCCCTCAGCGCACCATCGACAAGCAACAACCAGCGGTCCGGAGAGACGAGCCGACGGGCCAAAGCGGTCAAATGCTCCTGGTCTTGGGGCGCCTTCTCTACGCCGTGGAGGATCGATTCGAATCCCGCGTAGTCTCCTCGATGTAGGTCTACCCTTGCCAGCATTTCTAGGAATGCCGATTGCAAAGCTGCGGATTCTGGAGAACGTTCCTTCACCAGCGCCTGCAGCGTGACGCGGCTCAAGGCATCCGGGAGTTGATTGGGCCAAAGGGACTCGATTACCGGCGCAAGCTCATGCAAACCTGCCGAAACCACTCGCCTTAAGATACTTTCTTCGTCTTCCAGACGGCGGACGTAATTCAGTAGAATCGCTCGAGCCTCACGCCGCTGCGCGTCGGCACCAGTTTCGGAAAGCTGGGTCAGCGTCTGGCGCAGAGCCGCAACGGGAATGCACCAGATTTCAGGTCCACGGAGCACGGCTGACTTTTCGCGGGCCGGGAGTTGCAGCCAAAAGCGTTCCACCAAATTTTCGCGATGGATATCGGTGGCCCAGGTGGTGGCAAAAGAGGACAGATGTGCGGATGCGTGTGGCCCAGCGTATCCGCCGGAGGAAACTAGCACTTCGGCTAGTCGATTCAGGGAAGGGCGAACCTGCGTCGGAGCCAGGGTACCGGCCGAAAACTCCGCTACCAGGAATTCGAAAATGAGGCCTTCGGACAAACGCAGTAGATAGGGCTGCGGACGGTCGCCTTCCGCAGGCGCGTACTGCGATACAGAACTCAGCAGCAGACGTACCGTGTCGCGGCTGGCTTCTCCCATTGCGCCGTGGATAGCTCGAGCCGCTTCTTCGGGTGACAAGCCTCGGGCCGCCTCCAGCGGAGGCGTCAGTCGAGCCAACAATTGCAACGTAGCTACCAAGTCCGCCATTCCTGGAGCCTGAATTGGCGAATCGCTGCTTTCCCGAGGGGAATGTCCACCGTAAGCCACCAGCGCAGCGATCATGCTCGCCAGCACCGAATCCACTTTTCGTTCCGTGTGGGTATTCACCGAAATGCCTTCCACCCGATGCTCCGCCAACTGCGTCGCCCACCAGGACGAGGTTCTGAGCTTAACGGACTCCTCGGATGTTAGCAGCGTTGCCTTTACAAGTTGCGCCAGGGCGTCAACTTCCCCAACGTGGAATTCTTTCGCAAAGATCGCGCTCTGGATTCCGGCACGCAGCATTTCTTTAGCAAGAATCTGCAGATCTCCACGGGCGTCCAGTAAAGGCAGTTCCCCAAGTTTCGGAGCCACGATCCCGCCGCGCTCAAAGCGGACTTCCAGGCCGCCGAGATTGGCCGCCGCACTGCGCAGCGATTCGTACGCGGCGTCCAAAGTTTGTAAAGCTTGCGGGTGATCGCGTTGGTACAGTCTGGTGGACCGCAGCAACAAATGCAGGCTCTTGAGACCTGCCACGACGTCCGCCTTTTTGGCTCTTGCGGAGGCATCAACGTAGCTGTCGGCGACGGCTGCGACCGGCGGAGCTATTTCGGGTTGTTGCGGCGGCTTTGAATCCGACCCCGAAATGCGCGTGGTGCCGGAGTGCGTGGCATCTTTAAGAATCAATGCTTCCTCACTTGGCTTAGAGCTGCCCTATTGGCGGACCAGCGTTTCCGAAACTGTTACGGTTCCACCGTCGCTTACCTGAACGGTACGCTTAACGGTGCGAAAACCTTTTTGGCGAATCGTTATCGTGTGCAGTCCGACCGGCATTTGCAATCGAGCCGGCGTAGTTTGTCCGGTGAGAGCCCCGTCCAACAGGATTTCCGCGCCCTGCGGATTGCTGTCTACCTGCGCGAAAGCGACTCGGCTATTGGATTTCTCTGTAAGTTTTACGCCCAGCTGAGTCTGAACATTATCGTGAACCTGAACAGTTCCGGCATAGGCTTCATACCCTTGCAGGCGTAGCACTAAATTGTAGTTTCCCGGGCTGAGCGGCAAGGTCGCCGGAGTCTGACCAGATTGCTTGGCGCCGTTGATGAAAATGTCCGCGCCAGCAGGATTACTATTTAGGAGCAGACCGCTGGCCAGCGAGACCAGTTTCAGTTTTTGGTCCGAGACGCCGTTGGCAGCAACTTGCAGCGCGCTTTCCACGGCCTGATAACCGTCTTTGGTCACTTCCAGCGTATATCTCGTGGGGATCAAATTATTGAAGCTGCAAGGCGTTTGGCATTGGTTTAGGGCACGTCCCATGGGGCCATAGAGCACGGCGACTGCCCCTATGACGTCGGTGACCACGTGAATTGCGCCGCGGCCGGTAGCCGGCAAGGGATGGGAACCTTCCGCCGCGGCTGACCCGGGGTCCTCGCTTGCCGAATCGTCATACTCGAGGTGATCCACAACACGCAATTCCGGGGGCGCGCTGCGCAGGAATTTCAAAAGTGCGCCATGCTCTGACGGGCGCAACTTGCCCGCGAGGATCAGCGTATTCCCTACGCCCTGGATCCTGGCTCTGCCGGTCAAACCTCGATCCGCAATTTCCTGTTCGGCGCGTTGCTTGAATTCGGCGGCCTTTGGCGTGAATTGAGAATCAATCTTTCTGGGCGTAGTTTTTTCGACGCTTGCGTCGACCGTCCTTCCGTCCCTCACCAGCGCCGGGGTCTCCGCAGCACTAGGGGTTGAAACTGTGCCTGCAGGTCGAATTTCCATGCTGGGACTCGTCGCATTCGTTTCGGAGACATTCGTACCGGTAGCCGCTGGAGCGGAATGATTCATTGAAGCAGCCCCGGCAGGCGAAGCCGGCGACGGATCGGCGTGAAGCCGGCGGGCATCCTGGAAAACCGGACGCAATTTATAGGCGCCGAAGACGATGACGCCGAGCATTAGCAGAGCGGCGAAAATTGTCCCGGCTATATTTCTTTTCTTTGGTTCCTGGTCATGCAGCAGAGTTCCGGTTCGGCGAACCGGCGGTGTCGCGAGCGGGTCGGCGTAGGCTGGCGTCAGGGAATGCACGGTCGCAGCGGTCAAAGCGCCGGCGCTGTGCAACCCCCGCAGCCCGTCGGAATGGGAGGGGGCGCTCAGTGCAACCGTGGCCTTGGGTGCGCCGTGAGCGATCACGGCAGTTGCCTGCGGGTGGCCGCCCGGCGCAAGAGTACGGTAGTTGCGAAGGGCCTCCAGCATCTCCCGGCAGGTTTGATAGCGGGTTTCCGGTTCCTTCGAAAGAGCTTTCATCACCACTGCGCTGATGCCGGGGTGGATGGAAGGATTGATGTGGTTCGGGGGAACCGGCTCCTCGTTCACGATTTTGTAAATCACCGTGGTGATGCTCTGGCCCGGGAAGGGCTTTTCACCGGTGATCATTTCGTAGAGCAATACGCCCAAAGAAAAAATGTCGCTGCGACCGTCGACTGCGCGGCCTTTCACCTGCTCGGGCGACATATAGCTGGGCGTGCCCATGACATGAGCGGTTTGTTGTACGGTACCAAACTGCAATATTTTCGCAGTGCCGAAGTCGGTGACCTTGACGGTGTCGTCGGGGGTCAGCATCAAGTTGGCCGGCTTGATATCCCGGTGGACGACGTTACGCTCATGTGCAAAATGCAATGCGCTGCAAGCCTGCTCCATGATCCGAAGCACGCGAGGCAGCGGGAATGCGTGACCCGCGTCAATCAATGCCTGAAGGCTTTTGCCTTCCACCAACTCCATGGTGATGTAATACAGACCGTCTTCTTCGCCGGCGTCGAAAACCACCACAATATTGGGATGAGTGAGCAGCCCCGCGGCGCGCGCTTCGGTTTGGAAACGGCTCAAAAGTTCAGGGCGGGACAGCCCGGTGCCTTCCTCGCTTAGGCGGATGGTCTTCACGGCGACCGCGCGGCCAATGACTGGATCGGTGGCCTTATAGACCACACCCATAGCCCCCCGGCCAAGCTCGCCGACGATTTCGTACCGTCCGGCCTTCATTACCGCAGTCATGATCGATGGGCACGAGGTTCGGGCAAGAAATGTGACACAGCCGAGCCCGATCTGGCACCAATGCACCAAAAAGACACTGGAGCATGGCCTTAGACACCCGTATCGCCCTATTGGGGACAGTAGCGACTCGGTTTTAAGTAGGTCAACGCTACGACAGTACTAGTGTTACGGACTCGCCATCGGCACTTCAGAATCGGTTAACCTGCCTAAGAAACGCCAATGGCATGGCTGTGGGGAGATCTTCGAATCTACCTGATCCCGCCAAGAGCTGGGTTACAGCATCGATTCAGGGCCTCGGCATGGGCTCCCCAGGCGACATCATGCGTTCGGGCTCTGGGATGTTGGTTTCACGCACCGGACGATCCACTTCGCCAGGCCGCGCCGGCGCCTCCAGGCCGTCGGTAAGCAGGTAGCCTTGCAAGGCAATCCCGGTGGTCCACACTCCTTCGAGAGCCATGATGTAGGACGCCTGCAATTCGAATAACCGGCGACGGCTTTCCAGCACTCGAGGGTAGGAAGCGAGCATCAGGCCATTCTTTTCGACCATGAGTACGTAGGCTTTTTTCGCCAAAGGAAGCATTTCGTCGCGATACTCGATAGCCATCAGTCGAGCATTTGCATATTGATCGACGGCCGATGCGGCGCGCTCCCGCAGGGTCAGAGCAATACGACGTCTTTCCAGGTTGGCACGCTCGATGTCCGCTCCGGCGGCTCCGACCTCGCCTTGGTTGCGATTGAAAATGGGAATTTGTACGCCCACTTCGGCAATGCCTTCCCAACCCTTGGCAAAGGGTACGCTGCCAAGTAGCTCGTTGTTGTATTCCATACCCGCGCGGACTTGCAAGTCGGGAATGGCTTCACGCCGGGCCCGGGCGAGTAGTGATCCGGCGCGCTCAGAAGCGGTGTCCGCAATGCGCACCGCGGGACTTTGCGTGGCGATTGCTTCCACGGTTTCTTCTTCATTCAATTCCGGCCAGTCTTTATCGAGGTCCCCGGCGACGGTGGAGAGGGGCATTTCCGGTTTTCCAATGACCGCTGCTAGCGAACGCCATTCCTCGCGCAAGGTGTTCTCCTGCATGCGAGCGCTCATGCGCAGTCGGATGGCCTCTACATCCGCTTCCAATACTTCGGTATCGTCGGCCTGGCCGGTGTTCATCAGGCGGCGCTGTGTTTCGGCGGAGTCTTGCGCGATCTTGGCCAATTCACGCCGATTGTCGAGCAGCTCCTGAGCCGCGAGCACTCGCAAGAACGCCATCTTCACGGAGCTTCGAACGCGCATATGTTGCTCGTCGGACTCCATAGTGGCGAGCTTCACGTCATTGGCGACGACGCTGCGGCTAAGCCCCAGTTTTGCACCGGTCACTACGGTTTGCTGCACGAAAAATCCTTCCTTTCCGCCGCCGACCGAGCCGCCCCGTATTTCATCACCGGTGTACCCGAGCGTGGGATTGGGATACAGGCCGGCCTGCTGCTGACGGGCTTTTACCGCGCGGATTTCGGTCTCCGCCTGGCGCAGGGTCGGATTATTTTCGCGGGCAATGCTTTCGACCTGTTCCAAGGTGACCAGCTGGCCTGGAGCCGCCTGTTGTGCACGCCCCATTCGAGGAAATTCAGGGGCCACGGGCTGCATATCCATTTCTTCGTGATGGGCATGTTGATGCTGCGCGGGGGTGGGAGCGCTTGCGGGTGTCGGCATCTGCATTTGCTGCGCGTTGAGTTGGAAGGCAGAAGGGAATAGGGCCGTCGCGAGTAAGGTTGCCGAAACGCTCCCGTAAAATTTCATGACTCTTTTCTTTTCCCTTCCATTGGCGGCTGTACCGCCGCGAAAAGGCGAAACCCGCTCACGAGGCGTGGGGTTCATGCTGGTCCTCCGGGGATTTGGAGTTCTTCAGTTCGATAATCTGTTCGTACTGGCGATCGGGGAGCACCCGAACCAGGGTCATCATGCCCATCATTCCGGCGCTCCAGTTTGGCGGCAAGCCGTGGGTTTCCGGCTTGGCGACAACCTCGTCCATGCCCATTTCCATGAACGCGTCCTGCGGGAACCCTGGAATTTCGGGGGCGTCTTTGGAAATTGAGGCGTGATGCATATGCTCGAACCCGACGGTATTGGCCAAGGTTTGCATCTGCTTCAGCGCTTGGGCATCGGTTTGGTCGGCGGTTTCGATCTGCCGGTCGCGCAGGAGATCCATCATGTTGTTCATCATGTGATGAGGCAGGTGGCAATGAACCATCCACGAACCGGGATACTTGGCCTCGAATTCGACGACCCGAGCCTGGGCCACTCCCACCAGAACGGTGTTCATCGGATACCAGGTCGATTCTGGGGCGCGTCCTCCCTCGGTCCCGGTTATCACGAACTGATGCCCGTGCAGATGTATGGGGTGGTGATCCATTCCCATATTCACGATGCGCATTCGAACCCGGCTGCCGAGCCGCGCGATCATTGGCGTGATGGCCGGAGCAGAAACACCGTTGAAGGTAAGCCAGTTGAATTCCATGTTGGCAGTGTTCGGCACGGAATTTCCGGGCAGCACTGCCCACTCCTGAAGAATGATGGCAAAGTCATGGTCCACGCGGGGCGGGTAGGGCTTCTGGGGATGAGCGATGAATAGGCCGATCTGCCCGAGCATCTCCTGCATAGCGCTGTGCGCGTGATAGAAATACGTGCCTTCCTGATGGACCGTGAATTCGTAAGTGTAGGTTTCGCCAGGCCCGATGGGCTTCTGGCTGATATACGGAACGCCATCCTGTTCGACGGGAATTTCCAATCCGTGCCAGTGCAGGGTGGTCGATTCCGGTAAACGATTTTCAAAAATGACACGTACTCGGTCGCCCTGGCGAATCTGGATGGTTGGACCGGGACAACTGCCGTTGTAGCCCCAGGCCACGATGGTCTTGAAGGGTGCAATTTTGCGTTGCACCGGCTCGGCCCTCAGCCGAAACACTTTTGTGGCCCCGTCGGTCTCCCAGGGGAGGTCCGGAACATCCGGAGTGATCACCGGCAATGCCGAGGCATCGTGATGCTGATCAGCAATTCCGTTGGCATGACCGCCGGGATCCGGGTCGTGGCTGCGCTGCTGGGCTGCTGTTGAGGCGTCCTGCAGCTCCACGGCGCGCAAGGTGTTTCCCAGGCCAAAAAATCCCGCGCCAAAAAAAGCTGCGTCTTGAAAAAATCTTCTTCGCGATCCACTCATTCCGATCTCCTTGAATATTCATCAGCGATGCAATTAGCGGTTTATAGGCTGGGGCAACGAGTCCGCCCGAATGCGCTACTACGCTCTCGAATTCAACGGGGAGACGCTGGGTTTATTCAGGACTTGTGAAAAACGAAATCAGATCAGCAGGACGCCGCTCACGGCCGGGCGGCGTTGCAGGTGTGGCGAGGTGAGACCGAGATGCCAGTGTTCGTCTGCGATCCGCGATGCAAAAGCGGCTTGGACAGTCGCTGGAACGCGAATTGGCGGTGCCGAGCGAGTATCTGCCTTGAGGGCCCTAAGATTGGTTTCATCCTTGTTTAAGGTTGCCGAGGGAAACTCCGGCGCCGTGCACGATTTCTGCGAATCGAGACGCGCGTGTGAGTCGTTGCCAGACGGCTGGTCACCGTGGCAGCCAACCGTTCCCGCTGGGCCATCCGCCGCTGATCTAGTGCAGAAGCTACCCGCGCACAGAGGACCGCACAGAGGAGCCACCATCATCCCGACCAAAGCCACCATCGCCAGCCCACCAAGGCACCACCGGTGCGTAGATTTGCTAGCCATGATCACTTCAAGTTACTCCGGCAGGATGGCTGGGTCAATGTCGCCGGCTAGCGGCGGATTCGATGTCAACGCGTGCCCGTGGGCCTGTCCGTCGGTTGACACCTTTCCGCTAAACAGCCGGTAGACGATGACCGAGTACCCGACCGCGAGAAGCATCCCGAAAGATCAAGCCTACCCGCAAGCCATGCGCTCCTGCTTTCGCGTTTGAAATTGTCAAAGAATACGCGGGATTCTGCGATGGCAGCACCACCGGATAGAGCCCGGCGACGACGCTGAGAAACATGCCGGCCAGATAAGCACGGGAGGCAAAGAACGGTTGCCGTTCATCCTTTCGCGGCAAGAGAACCCGGTTAGCTACAAGGCCGGCGATAGCCAGCAGCGGTGGGGCAAACTAGAGGTGTAGTGGGGCTGGGCGGGTTCGAACCGCCGACCTAGAGGTTAGGAACCCCTTGCTCTATCCATCTGAGCTACAGCCCCAGGGCCTTTAGTTTATCTCGAATTCAAGCAAACGCTGCAGTATGCGACTCCCGGCGCGAGACTGCGCGGGATTTTTTGGCCATTCGACTGTCGCGGCGGGTTAGTCCTGGCTTTCTTTTTTCGATTCCTTGGAGGCTGCTGCGGCAGGCTTGTCCAGCTTATCGAAGTCTTTGATGTAAACGCGCAGGGCAAAATTCGAACTGATCTTGGTATAGCCTGCGGCCAGCTGATCCCGGTAGTGGTCCAGAAAGAAAACCATGGGGTCTTGTGGGTCCATGTCGAACAACGTCACGTCCGCACCGTCCATGGTGAGCTTGCCGAAGCGCAATCGGTTGCCCTTGAACGCCATGTAATTGCGGTTCTGCAGCTTAGCGGCCTTGGTGCCAGAGTCGCCAAAAACCAGAACAATGTAGTTCCCTTCAATCCGGATGGAAACAACTTTGCCTTGAATATGGGGCGGAGGTAGAACCGTTGAAAGATCAAGAATCAAATCATTTTCCTGAGTTCCGACACCCGGGACTTTGCCGGATTTAATCAAATCCGCGATCTCGATGCCCAAGGTATCCATCAGGCCTTTGACCGGCACGCCAAGAGCCTTGACCTTCTCCGTATGCAAACGGACCTTACCTTCCGGCGTTAGACTCAGCGTTCCTTGAGTTTCGAACGGGATCTCGCCCTTTCCGCGCAGCCGCCCCTTTATCTTGAGGAGATTTTTGTCGATGGAAACGGAAATTCCGGCCAATGGCGCGCCGGGGCGCGCGAAAACATAAGAATTGAGAACGTTACCCAGGTCCTGCGCGGTGATGGTGACTTCCCCGGCGTCGATACGGAGAATGAAGGAACTCTTGTCATCGAACACCGGAAAGTCATTCCCACCGGCCGGGAGCAAAGCGCCATTCATGGACTTGATGTGCACGGCGACGTCGTCGGTAAATCGAAAAATGACGTTGCGCATTTGAGCCTGAACGGCGCCATCGGACTTTTCGTCGGCAGGCTTACTGGATGGATTCTGCTCTTGTGCGGCGATCAGGGTCGGTAGTACGAAAATTGCCGCGCAGGCAATCAAGCGCCACGTGAATGAGATAAGCAGATGCCGACGCCTCTTTAGGTGCATGTTTGAAACCTCAGTTGGGGTTGCGCTCCGGCGGTGGCGGAGGTCCGGTTGGTGGCGTGACCGTTCCCGGATCGGCGCCCCTAGCAGGGACAACGTTGTCAATCCTCAAGCTCTTAAAGATGGTGGGCCAGAATTCCTTTACGACGTTATCCAACGCTCCGAAACCAACCCGGTATCCGTAACGTTGAAAAGTCTTTCCGGCAGTGCGCTCTCCGTCGGGGAGATAGCTATTCGCCAAACTCTCGGCCATGAGTCCGCCCAAAACCCCGGAAGTATTGAACACGCTGCGGCCGTCATCGGTGCGGGTGATTACCACGCGGCTTATAGCATAGAGAATCCTGCTGCTGGGACTACCGAATAGCCGCACGAAGTAGCGGGGATCCTGGTGAAGCATTGACGGCAAGAGAAAAGTTCCAAAGGCGTGACTTGATGCGTTACTGGCCACTGAGGAACCAAATCGTTTTCCGTAACCTGCCCAACCCTGGCCATAGCCGGGGAGTGAATCGCGAACTTGGCCAATTCCGGCGGTGAACGCCGATCCAAGAAAGCGCGAGGGTGCAAGGGTCTCGTCCACCGCAAGTTCCAACTTTTTCGCGCTGGAGAGCTGGCCCTTATCGAAGGCCAGTTCAGGAAAAAAGACGGAACGCTCGCTGAGAATGTGCATCGTGGTTTTAATGTCGGACTTCGGCGGACTCGGGTTTTGATCCTGCTTGGGAATGGGGGCATCCGGGAGCGCGGTGAATGGAACGCTGCGCTGGGCTGGAATTTGCCTGGCGCACGCGAGGGCTATTGCGGCTAGCATCAAGAGCCGCGCGCCTGCAGTGGAAATGCATGATGGCTTCCCTAACACTGGATTCCCCCGTTTGGTTGAGATGCCCAACAAAGAACCGCCCTGAATTTGCTTTTCTGGAGAGCATACTCGAGTATCTGCTTAGAAGATAAGCATCTCCAAGCTTTTAAACGTGAAGGTGCTGTGTCCTATTAACGCACTCGGTCTCCACAAATGCAGTGAATCGGTGATTAGATACCGCTTGCCGTCCCCCTGTTACCATTTCTCGCAGCGCCGCTTCCGGGACGGATTCCGCCGGGCCTTCTGGTGGCGTTTTTCGGTGCCACGTTCGAACTAGAAACGAGCAGATCACGCTCGGCTCTACGGGGTCTCAGAAACACAGCGGGTACGAGAAAGTGACCGTTGTGGCTTTCGACCTCTGGTTGAGCCAGAAGTTTACCGTGACGGTCTGCACCGACTTGCCCGGCGGTCGCAGGGCGAAGGTGGACGGCACGGTTTGGCGGCGGGCCTTCTCAAATCGCAGCTCGACTGCTTCGCCCGGTCGAGAAAATCCTTTGGTCTCGTATCGGCTATCTTCAACTTATAGGCTGCGTATGGTGGGGTGCGTGGTCTTGACGCGCAACGCGTCGACTTCGCCTGTCGACACGCCTGTCGACTTCGCCTGTCGTTAGCAAGTCAAAATGTCCGCTTTTCATAGCACATGAAGTGTCCGGTTTTGTTTTGGTGTTAGGGGTTGGTTGGTGGTGTTGGGTCTGGGGAGGCGGGAGGAGCGTAGCGACTCGCGCCTC
>Ga0302324_100000368_pt1 | contig 122394 bp, 105 predicted proteins | sample Palsa_T0_1_FD_201949 | JGI IMG/M metagenome (GOLD analysis project Ga0302324, IMG submission 201949) | Peat permafrost microbial communities from Stordalen Mire near Abisko, Sweden - Palsa_T0_1 | ecosystem: Environmental > Terrestrial > Soil > Palsa > Peat permafrost | place: Sweden: Abisko... | reverse complement strand
ACTTGCGTCTGGCTGGCGTTGAGGTCCTGGTTCAATTTTTGGATGGACGCATGTGCCTGGTAATGCGCATAGGCCGACGCCGCCACAACCACTACCGCCAGCGCGGTGAGGATCCACTTGCCGGTATTGGATTGCGCTTCCACATGAATCTGTTCGCCTTCTTCCGACATGTAAACCCTCCTGAGGGAACTCTGTAGGAACAATGAGGATGGTTCATTGTTCAGCACAGCGCATTTGGTGTCAATGGGATGGGATGCGGGATGGGGAACGTGAGGCTGCCTGAGGATCGTCTTAACAGCTTGAAAAGTAAATAGAAAAGCCCGCCTGAAGCGGGCCAGGTGGGCTGTTCGATCTGCAAGTTTTCGATGGCAAGTGAATGCTGGCTATTCGGAATCCCAGACCACGTCGAAGCTGGTGCCGTCGGAAGTCAGCCCGGAAGGAACGGCCTCATTGGCGCCGGTAGTACCGTTGACCATGATCGATTCATCGACGTTGCCGCCGAAAGCGCTGATCGCGCCCGAAACGCTGGAATCGGTAGCGTCGTTGGTGCTGGCCACGCCGGTATAGTCGTCGCCAAGGTAGACGGTGCCGAAGTCGGAGAGCGGCAGAATTCCGCCTGCATTGGTGCAGCAGGGGGCTTCGGCGATCCACTCGGCGGAGGTGCGCTTGGCGCCGCGCACCGTGGAACTTTTGCTGTATGACTTGCCGGTGGTCTCGTTGGTGACCGTGATGGTGAACTCGGAACCGCTGTAGGTCACCGACGCCGAGATGTGGTTGCCGGGAGATACGGAAACGCTGGTGATCTCATACGAGGGATTGGGATAGAACTCGTACCAGGCGTAGTAGGAGGGCGTTTTGCCGTCGCAGTCGGAATCGGTTCCCGTCTGCTCCACGGTGCTGGAAGTCCATCCGTCAATGCCTACCCAAAAGGCGGCGTAGGTGTTGGGGGTGGTGGAGCAGTTCACGGTGGGAACGGTCCACGAGCCCAGCGCTTTGGTGAACGAAGTGCCGGTGACGGCGTAGCCGCTCCAGTTGGTGCTGTCGTAGACGGTGACGTTATCGACCACGCGGGGCGAACCGCCTTTGTAGGGCTTCATGGGAGCGTGCTGGCGGGGCGCGATGGTATCCGGCGCGTCCGTTTGTTGGCTGGGCGTTGTTTGGCTGGGGGCTTGAGCGAGCGCGGTTGCGGCGACGAATGCAACGAGGACTCCTAGTGTTTTGGCTTGCATGAGTGAAACACTCCTTTCGGGTGGTACAGGGGATTTTCGGGGATGGCTCCCCGGAGTCGGAACATTTTATCTACGCAAGGCGACAGGGCAAAGGTTTTTGTTGGACTTGTCCGGATTTTGTAAACCTGCACTTGTGAGTGACGACGCCACCTGCATGGAAAATGATCTCAGCCAAGGCCTGACCCTGGTGATTTATGACCGGAGGACGATTCCTCCTCTGCTCAAGAGTTGGAGTGAGCACGGGAAAGATCACGGGGGCGTGATCTTCGTGGATGAGAAAACCATTTCACCGTCTGATCTGGGTGGGCTGGTGCGGGCGCTGGACGGCCTGGCGCGGGAGACTGGGAAGTGGAACTGGAAGAATCGGGTGGCATTTTTGCGAAGATAGAGACGAATTTTCACCGAAGATAGAGACGAACTTTCACCACAGAGGTCACAGAGTTACACGGAGGAATTCCCGCGCTGCGATCATGCCTTACGCTGAAACCATGTGATTCACAAATTCTTCTTTGTCCACTGATCGAGGCGGTTCAGCGCTTCCTGCAGATTCTCGAGCGAATTGGCTACGCTGAAGCGCAGGTAGCCTTCGCCGTATTCGCCGAAGGCCGTGCCGGAAAGTGCGGCTACGCCGGCCTGATCGAGCAGGGCATCGGCCAGGGGCTTCGACTTCCATCCCGTGTGCGTGATGTTGGGGAATACGTAGAACGCGCCTTTGGGCATGCGGCAGGAGAATCCCTTGATCTGGTTTAGCCCGGCGACGAAAACGTCGCGGCGTTTCTGGAACTGGTCGCGCATGTGATCGACTGAAGTTTGATCGCCGCGAATGGCTTCTACTCCCGCGATCTGGGTGAAGCTGGCGGTGCAGGAATTCGAGTTGGTCATCAGGCGCGTCATGTGGGCCGCAAGGTCGGGACGCATCACGCCGTAGCCCATGCGCCATCCGGTCATGGCGTAGGTTTTTGAGAAGCCGTCGAGCAGGATGGTGCGCTCCTGCATCCCCGGCACCGACATGATAGAAAAATGCTGCTCGCCATCGAACAGCAGGCGGCTGTAGATTTCATCGGAGAGAATCATGATGTTGCGGTCGCCGATGGCGTGGGCGATGCGCTCGATGTCGCGGCGGGTGAGGATTCCGCCGGTGGGGTTTTGGGGTGAATTTAGAATGATTAGTTTGGTGCGGTCGTTGATGAGCGCGGCCAGTTCGTCGACGTCGAGCGAAAAGTCGCGCTCTTCTTTCAGGCGGATGGGGACGGCGCGTCCGCCGACGTAGTTGATCATGGATTCGTAAATGGGGAAGCCGGGATTGGGATAGATGACTTCGTCACCTTCATCGATGAACGAAAGAATGGTGAAGAAGATGATGGGCTTGCCGCCGGGCACAACCACAACTTCTTCAGGCGTAACTTTCACGCTGCGGGTGCGGCTCACGTAGTCCGCTAACGCCTGGCGCAGTTCGGGCTGACCGGCGGCGGGGCCGTAGTGCGTCCAGCCGCCGCGCAGAGCGTTGACGCCGGCTTCGATCACGTTGGAGGGCGTGTCGAAATCGGGCTCGCCGATTTCGAGGTGAACGATGCTGCGGCCCTGGCGCTCCAGAGCGCGGGCTTTGTTCAGAACTTCAAAGGCGGTCTCAGTGCCAAGGCGCGACATGCGGCGGGCAAGCAGCAATTCGTATTGGACGGCTTTTTCCATGGGGTCAGACTCCAGCAGGAAACTCTGCAAAGGGCAAACGGATCATTATAACGCGGCTGGATCGGTCGAATTAGTCAGTGGTGTCCTAAGTTGTCGTGCCTCCGCTCGAGCGCGTCGTAGAGGCTCCCGCCAACAGCAGGTTCCTCACCGCGCCTTCGGCCCGGTTCGGAATGACATCCTTGAAGTTAGGACACTATCAATTAGTCGTCGGGGCGGATGGTGTCGGGGCGGATGGTGTCGGGGCGGATGGTGTCGGGGCGGATGGTGTCGGGGTGTACAAGGGTACAATCGCGGGACGGAGAAACTATGAACTCATATCTTGACGAACTTTTCGCACACCAGGAATGGGCTGATGCGGAGCATTGGCGCGCGTTCGAGGCGCATGCGGCGGCCTTGCAGGACGAAGCGATTCGTAAGCGATTGCTGCATATTCATCAGGTGCAACGCGGGTTTCTTTGGATTTGTGGGCCGAAGACGGAAGGATTCGCCTTCAAGAAGCTGGAAGACTTCCCCGCTATGAGCGATCTGAAAGCTTATGCGCGGGAAGGCAACGCCGGATTTCAAGAGCTGCTGAAAACCCTGGACGAGACCGCGATGGAAGCGATGATCGAAGTCCCCTGGTTCCCGCACTTGAAGATCAGCCGGCGGCACGCGCTGACGCAGGCAGCGATGCATAGTCATTATCATCGCGGGCAGAATGCGACGCGGTTGCGGGAGTTGGGGGGAGTGCCTCCGTACACGGACTTTATTGTGTGGCTGAAGGATGGGAAGCCGGCGGCGAAGTGGGATTAGGCGAGCTTTGGTAGTGGCTCAGTTTGAAACGGGTTTCGAGGCTCATCCCTCGTCACGCGTTTTTCCATCGGGCCGAGGGATATCCCGACCCAAAAGTGTGTGCAGGGGAGATCCTTCGCTACGCCTGAAAAACGGCTCCGCTCAGGATGACAACGTTTTCTGGACGGCTACGCTCAGGATGACGACTTTTTCTGGACAGCCGGGGGCGGTTGTCCCCACATGGACCTTGCTGGTCCGAATCGGCGATTGGAAATCGGCAATCGGGAATTATTCGGAGACGCTGTGTTCTTCGTTTTGCGAGCGCAGAACGCGGTCGATGGAATATGGGGCGCGGCGGCTGGGTTCGTGGTAGTGGCGGACTTGCATTTCGCCGAGCAGGCCGATGGCCAGCAGGTTTAATCCGCCGAGCAGGAAGCCGAGAGCGGCCATCATGAGCGGGCCGTGCGAGGCCATGACGGGAACGTGGCGCAGGAATTTTTCTACGGCCAGCCAGAGCACGATGGCGCTGCCGCCCATGATGCTCATCATGCCGAATCCGCCGAAAAAGTGGAGCGGGCGCGAGAGGTAGCGCAGCAGAAAGCGAATCGTGAGCAGATCGAAGAAGACGCGGAAGGTGCGTCCGATGCCGTAGTGCGAGATGCCGCGCTCGCGGTTCACGTTCTTGATGGGCACTTCGCAGATGGTCGCGCCGTGCCACGATGCCAGAGCCGGAATGAAGCGGTGCAGTTCGCCGTAGAGCGGAACCTGCTCGAGAATGTCGCGGCGATAGGCTTTGAAGGTGGTGCCGAAATCGTGGATATCGACGCCGGAGATTTTGGCCATCATCCAGTTGGCGATGCGCGACGGAATGCGGCGCATCCAGAAGTTGTCGACGCGCTGTTTGCGCCATCCGCTGACGATGTCGTAGCCGGCTGCGATTTTTTCGAGGAATAGCGGAATGTCAGAGGGATCGTGCTGCAGATCGCCGTCCATGGCGATGATGTATTCTCCGCGGGCATGATCGAAACCGGCGGCGAGTCCGGCGGTCTGGCCGAAGTTGCGGCGCAGCTTCACGACCGCGATGCGGCTGTCGACGGCCGCGATCTCGCGCAGCATGGTAAAGGTGTCGTCGCTGGAGCCGTCATCGACCAGAACGATCTCGAAGGTTTCACCGTGGGCTTCCATGACAGCCTTCAGGCGGTCATAGAGGTCGGTAACGTTTTCCCGTTCGTTATGCAGCGGAACGACGATGGAGTACTTGGGCACGGTGATTTAATTATAACCCGTTTGCCGGGAACGAAGAATGCTGTTTCAAGCGGCGTCATTTCGACGGCCCGCGTCTTCTCCAGCGGGCCGAGGAATCTCCCCACCCTCAGAGCCGCGGCGAGGGAGATCCCTCTCTCCGCCTGAAAGACGGCTGCGCTCGGGATGACGCCGTCGCGGAAGTGGACCACACGTCGAAATTCAAATTCGAGACAACACTCACCGGCTACGGAATGATTTCAAAGGCCACGCCGGACACAAACGCTCCCCCATCCTCTGCCGTTCCATAAATGTTGCCGGACGGATCGAAAAGCAGAGTGTCGTAGGGATAGGTGCCGTCGGAGCCGAAGTTGTAGACAATGGACTCAGTCCAGGTTCCGCCGCTCTGCGGTGACAACTTGTAGACCGTGCCTTCATTGGCGCCCCCTCCCTCCAAGGAAGTACCATAGAGATTGCCGAAGGCATCAAACACCGGGCCTGATTGCGGATAGTTTGCATCGGGTTGGCCCGTGAAGTTATGCAGAATGGTTTCGGTCCAGGGGCCGGAGAGGGTGGGAGTCAGCTCGAACACAATCCCGCAACCCAGGTTTTGCTGGGGCTCGCAGTTGCTCGGGTTGCCGCTGCCGCCGTAGGCCGTGGTGCCGTAGAGATTGCCGGAAGAGTCGAAGACCAGGCCATAATTCGGATAGTAACCATCGACGCCATTGTTCACGAAGTTATACAGGATTTTTTCCGACCAGCCGGTGGTCGTCTTGACCAGTTCGTAGATGCCGCCGTTCCCGGACCCGCCCCCAAATGCTCCGGCTCCGTAGAGATTGCCGGAGGAATCGAAGGTGAGTCCGCTGGGCTGTAAGAAGTCGGTTCCGTTGCCGAAGTTGTGAATAATTCTTTCAGACCAGGCGCCGTTGGCGCTCTGCGACAACTCGAACACCGTGCCTTGGCCGTAGAGGCCGCCTGTATTTGTGGCGCCGAAGAGATTGCCGGACGCGTCGAACACGAGCGCGTCCCCATAGTAAGGAATGACGCCATCGGTGCCGCTGCCGAACGAATGCAGTAGTTTATACCGGTACCCGCCGCCGGGATTGGGGGAAAGTTCGTACGCAGCGCCCCAGGTGTACGCACCTCCATAGGCCGTGGTGCCATAGATATTGCCTGCGCTGTCGAGTGTGACGGCGGTGGCGGGCCGCCACCCATCGCCGCCCAGTTCATCGAAATTGTGCAGGATGGTCTCGGCAAATTGTCCATTGGCGCGTTTCGACAGGCGGAATACGGTCCCGCCTGTCCCATAATGAGAGCCCCCGGAACTAGTCGTGCCGTAGAGATTGCCAGCCGAATCGCGCACCAAAGCAGCGTCCGGAAATTGGCCGTCCTGAAAACCGGCGGTGCCGAAAGCGTAGATCACTTTTTCCTGCTGTGCGAAACAGAACGGGATGCGAGCGCCAGGAAAACGAGGACAACCGGAAAATAGAGAGCGGAGATTCGGAAGCGTGACATAGCTAAGCTCCTCAAGAGCCGAGTAGAAAGAGTTCTCCCAAATGCGAGGGGTGTAAGTTACGGGGGAGGACCGGTCGTACGCTTTTGTTCTCGAAAGACCGGAAAAATCGTAGCACAGCAGCTCCGCCTTTTCCATCTACAAAATGGAAAAGGCGGAGCTGTGAGCTTGAATCAGTCTGCTACCACGCCGTGCTGTTGACCAGGTTATAGGCGTTGACGCTGCCCAGGCCGGTGGCAAAATCCCAGCCGGGGGTTGCGCCGAACGCGGGTTGATAGGAATCGGCGCTCACGGTCGGCGTAATGACACCGACGCATTTTGCGCCTTTTCCACCACCACCGGTCAGGGTGCAGATCGGATTTCCGGTGTAGCCTGCGCCGGCGAAGGTGACGGTTACAGAGGTGACCGCTCCGCCGCTGACCCACGCGGAGCAGGTGGCCTTGGCGCCGCCGAAATAAATGGGAGTGCCTTCCGGCGAATAATACGCGCTGTTGTTCGATGGGCTGTCGATGGTGCACTTGGGAGCGCTGCTATAGCCGGATCCGCCTGCGGTCACCGAAACGCTGCTGATGGCCTGGGTGCTGAGAGCGCCCACGCCGCCGTCGTTCGTGCCAAAGAAGCAGTCAGCGGTGAACACGTCGCCGTTCTGGAAACAGTCAACCGACGTGTCGCCCTGGGTGATGTCGTTGAAGACGCAGCTATTGCCTGCGGTCGCGTTGATGGAGTAGCAGGCGCTGTTGCCCTTCTTGCCGAATTCGGCGTCCGCAATCGAATAATAGGTGGGATTAGGATTGCCCACCGACGTTTTCAACTTCTGGTCGACGAGCGCTTGAATGGACGCCATCACCGGGGAGGAAACCGAAGTGCCGCCGACGCCGGGCCAGCCGCTGGGTGAGCCCGTGCAGGGCGATCCGCCAAATCGCGCATCGGAATAGCACAGTACGATCCAGTGTCCCCAAATGCCGTTGCTGGCGAACAAGGAAACGTCGGGAACGTCGCGTTGGCCATCCTTAGGATTCCCCAGGATGTTTTTCTGCCATGAGGGTTTGGCGTAGCCTTTGCACGTCGAATCCTCGGTGAAGGCAAAATCTGCGCTGCCCTGACCCGTAGCGCAATCGCTGGGCCCACCGCCGCCGGCAACCGTGCTGCGGAACTCCTCGCCGATTGGACTGTTGCAGAAGCCGTAGGTTCCGTAGGGAATGTTATAGCCCTCGACGTAGTACACCAGGTAGCTGGCGCAAGAGTCGTTCCAGGGAATTTCCGGGATGTAAGACAGCGCGGAACCGTAGGTGGAAGAATTGGTCGCGCTCCAGTAGGTGCTCTCCGGAGCGCCGCCTTCAAACGAATTGTAGAGATCCTCGAAATCGGTGCCACCGACCGAGACGTTGTAGGGACTTTCGCCCCAGCCGGTCACACCGATTCCGGGGTAAGCCCAGGAATCGCCGTTTCTGAAGTCGGGAGCACAACCGGAAGGACCATTATCGCCAGCCGATACGAAGACCGATACGCCGGCTGCTGCCGCGGACTGGAATGCAGAATAGAAAGCGGCGTTGGAAGCGGCGCCGTTGATCTCTTCGCATTCGCCATAGCTCATGCTGATGACCGGCGGAGGATTGCCGGCGCTGATAATGTTCTGAACCGCGATCAGGCCGCCGAATGTGGCGGTGTCGGAGCAAGAGATAATCTCCACGGCTGCGCCCGGCGCGGTGGCCGTGGCAATTTCCACGTCCAGATCGGCTTCAATGTCGGCTCCGTTGGTTCCGGGGTCGGTGCAGTTTCCGGCCGAGTTAGGATGCACCGTGGTGAAGGTGCCGCCGTAAGAGCTGAGACCGAACGTGCTTTGATAGTTCGCCCAGTCGTTGCCGTAGGCGTCAGTATCTTCGACCAGGGCGATGGTTTCGCCCTTACCGGTGATGCCCGCGGTGTAGAGCGGAGTGAGGTTATAGATAGTTTCCAGATCGGCAGGCACCAGCGGATAGCAGTTGCTGCCGCAGCCCGCGATGGTGTACTGGGTTTTCAGCTTGTTGTGGGCGTGCGGTTTGAAATTGTGCAGCGAAACCACGCCCACCACCGCCGGGGCGAGCGCCGCCGGAATCCTGGGATCGCTCATGTTGGCGTAGTGCAATTCGTCTTGCGACTGGATGTAGTGAATTTCGGTGTGGAAGGCGTTGCGCACCTGCGCGGCGGTTCCAGAAAAATCAATTACCATGCGGCTGGGATACACAAAGCCAACGGTGAACCCCTGGGAGCGCAGCCAGCCCTTGAGGGCGTCGATGTCCTGCTGCGCCAGACCGTATTTTTGTCCCTGCTGCGCGGCCGACATCCAATGGCGGAAATTGGGCGACGACTTGTCGGTAAGGGTCTCGATGTACTGGGCGAAAGCGGCTTCCAGTTCTGCCGGCCGTTGGAGCTGAAGCTCCATGTGGTTGAGTTGGAGGCTATCGGCGACGGGCCCGCGGTCGTTTCGTGAATTGGCGTCAAAGCGCGTATTGCCAACCAGCGTCACCAACTGACTGTCATTGATGGGCGCCGTAATGAGCACCCGCGGTCCCTGGCTGATGCCGGAAACCGGCGATCCAAAAGCTAAATTAGCCGTCAAAAGAAGACACGTAGCTGCTAAAGCGAAAGTGAGTTTCCTGGTCATGCACTACCCCTGGGTTAGAAGATTCGACTTGCGAAAAGCGTGCGGCGGAGAATTGTATCCCAGATTGGGACCCCGAACCATGTAAATTTTGTTGGTCTGAGAAAGTGAAGGAGTTTGCAACATGCATGGGATCGCAATCTGGGCGCGGGTTTTGGCGTGGTTCGGCGCGGGGGGTCGGCGCAGGAAGAGGAAAGAGCGTCACGCGGGCGGGTTCCGGAGCATGCTAGACTTGGCCGTTGCCATCCTTAGTTTCCAGCCTGAAGCGGGCGACCTTCTGGGTCTTCGCCCGCACCTGCTTTACGCTGTATCGCTGGTTCCCGGTGTTCGGGTCGCTGCGGGCGTCACTGGCCGTCATTCCTCGCGAGGGAAAGATTCTGATCATCCATCGTGCTGACGGACGCGGGCTGTCGCTTCCGGGAGGCATCGCGAAGCGCAACGAGCCCGAGGAAGCGACGGTGCGGCGCGAAGTGTTGGAGGAGACTGGATTGACCGTGACCCGCGCGGAGTTTCGCCTGCGTTATCACAGCGACGCGGATGTGCCGTGCGATATTTCGGTGTTTGCGGTAGAGGTCAGCGGCGAGGTGAAGGATTCCTGGGAAGGATCGCCGCGCTGGATGGCGCCAAAAGAAATCGAGCCGCGACTGGTGGAGAGTCAGCGGCCCGTGTTGGAACTGCTCAGGAAGATCGTCGAGGCGGACGCCGGGAAGCCCGGCAGCGGCGCGGATTAAAGCGATGAACCGGGCTAAGGATCGAGGGCTTTCAGGGCGCTGAGGCCGAGCCGCCCCGCCAGTTGTGCGCGATACAGACTGTCGGGCAAGACGCGACGATTGGCCGACTCGATGAAACCTTGCGGCAGGTCAGGCCCGAGATCGCGGGGATGCACTCCCTTGATTTTCATAGGCGCGGTCTGTTCGTGGCCGGAAGTGCCAATCGACCAGTTGGCGGAACCGGGCGGATTCTGAATGATCAGCGAGTCGGCGGAACTGTTCCACACCACGCCCCAGCCCATGGTCCAGCCGTGTCCGGTGCCCATCTCGCCGCGATTCATCATGTCGATGCCACCGTGCGGGACCTCGACGTTATCGACCAGCAGCCCGGTGGCCCAGCGCTGGTGGGGCTGCACGTGTCCGTTGCCGCTAAATTTGGACTCAAGAACGACGTTGGGGCCTTGATTGCGGGCTCCGGTAATGACGTAGAACATCTCGTCGCCAGTTGAGCTGCAGCGCAGCATCAGCGCCTGCCCTCCGCGGAGGGCGAAATCGGCTGGCTTGGCAGGGCTGGTAATGTTGGTGCGGTGGCGGAAGGAAACGTTCTCGATGGTGATGCGCGACGTATCCTCGGCGGCGTCGATGCCTTCGGTGGTGTCTTCCACCTGCAGGTCGCGGACCCAGCCATCGCGCAAGCCTCGCAGATTGATGGCGCGAAACAGCGGGTCGGTAAAGGCGACCTGACGCGGTGGCGCGACAATGTGGAGTGACTCGATGCCGTCTTGCTCGATGCGACCGCTCACCTGGACTTTGGTGACCTCTGCGCCTTCCGGCGGCAGATATTTTCGATCGTAGGAATCGGTGAGTGGAACATCAAGACGCAGTTCGTTCGCTTGACGAGCGGTCACGACTCGCAGCGTGGAGATGGAGTTGCCGACCCAGGTCTCGGACTGGCCATCGCGGGACATCCGGTCCATACCCATGAAATGCAGCCATTGCGGGGTGGTATAGCGGGTGATTCGGATCGTATCTCCGGCTGCAAAGGATGAAGCGTCATCCAGGATGATGGACTGCGCGCCTGACGCAACGTAAGGCTCTGCAATGTGGGAAGTGTGCCCTACCGTCTGCAGTTCCACCTTGCTTGAGATCGCGATCGCCAGGTGCGGCTCGCCCGTCATCTTGAGCGTGGTGGCTTCAGGGGAAGGCCCGCTGCCTCGCAGAACTACTCCTGAGGCACTGATGTTCAACGGCGCGCTGCAAAGAAAAGTCCCCGGCGCCAGCACTACGGCGCCACGAAAACCATTCTTGAGTGGGAGGGCTGAAACTTGATCGATGGCGTGCTGAATGGCGGCGGTATCGTCAGCGCCTGAAGGAGAAACGGAGGGGCCGGCCGGTACGCGCGGCAGCGGAACGCCGCCTCCCATGTAGCCGGCATAGGAGAAATCCACGATGTGGTCTCCGGTCGGCAGAGCCTGGTAGACGAGCCGTCCCGAGGAATCCAGAGAAACCCAATTCTGTTTCGCTCTCGAGGGATGAGCCGGCAGGGGACGAGCCGGCAGAGTTGCCATGAGCATCAGGAACACGACTAACCGCTTCATGGGTTCCTGGCGTCGGCTGCTTACCGGCTGTTTTCTATTTCTGCTCCTTGCGGGAATCATTGTTCTTCGCTGCTGCGTTCTTTCCTGCCGCCTGACCGGTTCCCGACAAGCTGACTTCCTGCGGGGAATCGGTGCCGGTGTAGCTAAACGTCAATTCGCCGCTGATCGCTCCGCTCACGGTCGGACTGAACTCGACTCCAAAGGTGCAAGTGCTGTTGGCGGGAATGCTGGCGCCACAGGGAATGCCGCCGCCGGAGGTGTAGATGAAATCTCCGCTGGCCACGATGCTGGTGATGGGAACCGCCGACAGAACGTAGTTGGTTACGGTCACCACTTGCACACCGCTGGTCGATCCGACGGTGACGGTGCCGAACGAAATGCTGGTGGGTGAGAGGGTCACAGGCTGAACTCCGGTGCCGGTTGCGTTCTGCACCTGAGTGGACACCGCAGCGGTGGAGCTGATGGTTACGCCGCCAATCAAGGTTCCGGCAACCGTTGGAGAGAATGTAGCTGTTACCGTGCATTTTGAGCCGGAGTTCAGGTTACCACCGCAGGGAGTGGTTCCGCTCGGAGCGACGGTGAAGGGTCCGCTGCCGGTGACGCTGTTGATGGTGACGGCCGCGCCGCTGTTGTTCTTGATGGTCACAGTCAAGGGGCTGCTGGAACCCAGGGCCACATTGCCGTACGTCAGGCTGGCGGGCGTGAGACTGAACGGCGAGGCCGGGCCGGCTTGTCCGGTACCGCTGAACCCGCCGGAGATGGGCTTGGGGCTGCCGGTCCCGCTGAAGGTGATGGTAATCGCGCCCTTGATCACGCCATTCGTTGTGGGAGCAAAGGTTATGGAGAAAGTGCACTTTCCCTTGGACGCCACGGTTCCGTTGCAGGGCGTGGTGCCGGACCCCACGGCGGAGTAGTCGCCGCTGGTGGTGTAGGTGTAAGTCAGGCTCGAGCTTTCATTGTTGGTCAACGTCATCGTCGCCGAGTTCGAACTGCCTACATTGGTGACGCCGAAGGTGATGTTGGCGGAGAGCGAGACTGGGGCGACCCCCGAGCCGGTCATGGTAACGACTTGAGGTCCGTTTGCCGCGCCGTCGTTGATGGTGATGACGCCGGAGAACGATCCGGGCATCACCGGCGAAAACGTAGCCGTGACGGTGCAAGTCTGGCCCTGGGAAAGTGTGGCTCCGGTGCAATTGTCGGTTTCGCCGAATCCGCCGCTGGCTGCCACGGAATTGATGGTCACACTCCCGTAGCCGTTGTTGGTGACGGTGATTTTCTGCCCTGCGCTGGTGGTACCGACGACCTGGTTGGCGAAAGCGATGGTGGCCGGAGTGACCGAGAGCGACGTGGAGACGCCCGTGCCGTTGAGCGCCGCGGTTTGCGGGCTGCTGGCGGCATTATCGGTGATGGTCAGCGTCCCGGTCTGGGGACCCGAGGTTGACGGAGTGAAATATACGCTGATGGTGCAGTTCCCGCCGGGAGCCACCGGATTCTGGCAGGTGTTGGTTTGAGTAAATTCAGAGCTATTGGTTGAGATTCCAGTGATGTTCAGCGAGACTGACTGATTGTTCGTCACCGTCTCCACGATCGGAGAGCTCTGCACACCGACCTGCTGGTTGCCGAAATTCAGATTGACGCTGGAAAGAGTCACTTGTCCCGCGCACGAGGCTGTAGGAGGCAGTTCGGCGATTTCGGTATACCAGTACGGTTCCGTGGTGCGGTTGGAGGGCAAGTACTCGCCGGCAACCCAGACGGTGCAGGAATCGCTGGGATCGAGCACGCCGCTGAACCAGTCGCCCCAGCGGAAGTTCACGGAATCGGTATCTTCGGCATCGCCATCGGTAACCGGACTGGCGATATATCCATAGGTGGTGACTTGCAGGTTGCTGGCATTGAGCGAGAAGCTGTCGAGGCCGGGATGTTCGTTGGTCCCCGCTCCGGAGATTCCGATGATGCCTTGCAGGTTTCCAGCTTTGTCCCGTACCGCACTGGGCATGAAGACATAGATGCTGGAGTTCACGGGGTCGAGCAGTTGATAGTCTTCGGCTACATAAACGGCGTTGGGCGACACCGAGTTTCTCTGCAGAATGCGGATGTCGGCTTCGGTCTGCGAGTTGACGGTGCCGCTGGGAACAAGTTGAAGAGTGTGCGCCGATGTCCAGATGCTCCCCAGGCCGTTGTTGGAGGTGTAGTGAAAGAACTGCTGCATGCGATCCCCGACCGAATCGATGTAAATGCCGGTGGTCGCGGTCGAAGGCTGCGGGACGCAAACGGTGTTGTAGTAGTTGTTGGGCAGGAAGCAACCCAGTTGATCGCCGCCTGAGTTTGTCGAGGGCAGCTCCCAGGTGTCCAGCAAAGTGGGCGTAGGCGTCGTCGCGGTCCAGTTGATGGTCCATTGCTGGACTTCCTGCGTGTCGGTCGGAGCCGTAAGGTAGGACGTCTTGTTTTCCACCGGCTCGACCATATAGGTGAACATTTCACCGTCGGCGTCAATGGGCGGGATGGTGTCGGAGTTGTTGGCGGGAATCCAGCTGCGGCGCTGGTTGTAGGCCTGAAGCGTCTCGGCGACCGCGCAGGCGGGAGTGTGGGAGTTGTTCTTCCAGGGACTGGAGGTGCTGTTGCGCAGACCGGCCAGATCGACGGCACAAACCAGCACGCCGTCGATGTTGTCATTCATGTTCGGGTCCAACAGGTCATAGCTGATCCACATAGCCTGGTCGGTGGCCGGAGTGTAGGGCGGAGCCGTGCTGGTCGAGCTCTGCCAGAGGCCCGACTGCGGATAGTCCGGGTAGTAGTAGTTGCCGTGGGAGTTGGTGGGAATCACGGTGTCGAGGTCGAACTCGAACGCAAACCAGGCGAACGACGTGCTCGAAACATCCTCCATGTTGCTGATGGCCACGCACATGAAGTTGTGACCTTGCACCTTGGAGGTAATGCGCTTTTCCAGAATCCACACGTTGTAGACGTTGTCGTGCAACATCTGCGAATTGGGCGAGAAGGCGGTCGGGCAATTCGGCGTGTTACCGGAGTTATCGCTGTTCTGGCTCCAGGGGATGGAGTCGGAAGTGGGCGCAAACACCGGGTCGTTCGCCTTCGTACCGGTCTTGTACCAGCACTGATAGGCGCTGTTGACGTGCTCACAGTACTCGAGCGTTCCTACCGCAATAGTGGGATCGGGCGCGGCCGTGGCGTTGAGCTTGGATTCCAGCGTGTTCATGCCGGCGAATGTGGACATGGATTGGCCGAAGCTCAGAGCGCAGCCGCAAAGCAGACAGGCGGCAAGCGCCAGCATTTTGGCGCCAAGAAAAACAGGCCGGGATTTCAGAGGTGCAGTCGCGGATACGAAAGTCGTGAGTTCCATGGAAATTTCCTATTTCCGCCGAAGGGGGGTACGGCTTCTCGTTTTGCGATCAGATGTTTCCAGTCGGAAGCGAACCGACGGGTTTGCCAGTATCGGATTTCATCGCGCTCTGGTGATGGCGCGATTTCGCCTGGCGATATTTTTGCCAAACACTTACCGGCACAAAGGTATAAAAAAACGGAACAATCTCATCTCGCAGGCGCACCGCGCGGTGCCGGATCCGATCCGTCGTTCTCTCAAGCAGTGAGGCGGCGGGAACGCCATCGGGGACAACCGCGTGCACCGGCCATTGGCCTTTGGACTGCCGACGCCAGTACACGACATAGCGATCGATTTTGGCTTTGAGTTCGGCTGAAAGGACTTCGGGGCGCTGGCCCTGAGCCTTGATCGCCGAACTCTTGACGCCCGAATGATGTTCGCCGGAATAGACGGCGGAGCGATCGGCGCCTTCGAGCGAGGCCATGCGCGGATCGAACGGGACGCCGACGAAGTCGCAGATCGCGGTGAGCGTTGCTTTTGGATCGCGCACCAGTTCGTCGTAGTGGAGCTGATAGATCGATGCGCCACGGCGCTCCAGTTGATCGGCTTCCTGCTTCATGCGGCGGTAGCCGAGAAGCGCGCGCAGATGCGTTCCCGGACGCGCGAACCACGATGCTTTCCTGGAGGCGCGAATGATGCTGCGCAGAACATCGGCCGGGTCGCGCCAGATCACAATAAACCTGGCTTCGGGGTAGTAGTCGGCCAACATGTTCATGCAGTCGTAGTAGCTGGGCGACTTGCATCCCCAGATGGTTGCGCCCTTTTTCTGTGCGTATTGCTCGGCAACGGCCCGGAAAGCGCTGGGAAGATCCGTAATGTTTTCCGGAATCGCCGAGACATCAATCTTGTGGCGGGTTAGCGCCTGATTCCAGGAATCGACTTTGCTGGCCCACCAGGCGGTCTTGCGAGGAATGAAAAAAAGCGGGCCCAGCAGCGCCAGATCCGATTCGTACATCAACCCGATCTCGGGATGCTGGTTCAGCAGCGCATAGAGCAGCGACGTACCGGAACGCCACATCCCGACCACGAACAAGGGGCCGGGCCGCATGGCTTTGGCATGCGAGGCTTTCGCATTCGCGGCGTTACCATTCGCCGCTGCGAGATCTGCTGCTTCGCTCGCGATTACTTCTTTAGTTTCTATGGCTTCCATTCCCGCCCTGCACTTGCGAAAAGATCCCCATTAAATTGCTGTAGGCTGCCGTGGGTCCATATTTTGTCTCACTTAAGTGCCTGCCACAATGGCCCAAACGTGCCGTATCTTCTGGATGTTCGACCAAAAACTGAATCTTTTGCGCCAACTCCTCGGCATTTCCCGCTTCAAACAGGAGACCGGATTTGCCTTCCTCCACAATGTAGGGCAGGCCGCCCATACGGGAAGCGATGACCGGCTTTTCCGCCATGAAGGCTTCGAGCACGGTCACGGGAAAATTCTCATACCATTCCGAAGGCAGAACCAGACAGAGCGCGTTGCGCAGGATCGTCCACTTTTCTTCGCCGGTCTTGAAGCCAAGAAACTCGACGTTGGTGAGATTCCTTTCGCTGACATAGTCGCGCAATTCCTGTTCGAGCGGGCCGCTGCCCAGAATCTTGAGGGTGACATGCGGGAGACGTTCGGCCGCCCGAATCACGGTGCGAATACCTTTCTCCGCCGACAGCCGGCCCATGTAGAGCACGTACCCGTTGCCCGCCGCTTCGCCGTTGAGCGCGGGCGCGGCCACAAAATTCGGGCGCACGAATAATTTCGAGTCGTCCACGCCGGCTTCGCGCATCTTGATGCGGAAGAACTCGGTCAGACAGATGAAGCCCGAGATCTTCTCGACCATGCCAACGAACCGGTTCAGCCCCAGCGTCAGCCCGTACAATCCGCTGAGAACATAGCTATCTTTGTAGCAACGGTTCGCGATCGCGTTCAGGTAATTGCCGTCGCGGCAGGCTTCGCAGATTCTGCCTTGCGTGTAATAAAGACCGTTTGCGCAGAACGGACGAAAATTGTGCAGCACCTGCACCGTGGGCACGCCGAGCGCGTGCAGCTTGTGATACGCGGATGGAGAGATGAGCGGGTAAACGTTGTGAATGAATGCTACGTCTGGTTTGAACTGGCGGACGACACGGTCCAGCTCCCCGCTGGTCTTCCACGAATAGACGCTCTGGGGGAAAAACAGCGCCTTCTGCACGGCGCTGAATTCTTTGGTCTCGTCGTTGTGCCGGGAGTAGAGGTAAACCTGGTCTCCGTGGCTTTGGAGCAATTCGGTTTCAGCCTTGACGACCGAATCTTCGCCGCCAAACTGCCGATAGGCACCGTGAACGAGAAGAACCTTCATGTCGCGATCTGTTGCATCTAACGCTCATCACTCACAAACCAAGCCTTCGGGAACCAGGCTCGACGAACCGTGAGTTTCCTCAATTCAGGAGAATTGCAAGAACATGTTCGCGATTACGTTGACTCGATTGAGGTTGGGTTTGCGGTTGGCGATATAGTGGCGTTTGTATCCGTTTCCTTTGAATGTTGGTCGACTTTCTCGGCGGACGCAGGCTCTGGTTGCGGTGTCGGGGCATCATCCCTCCATTCTCCGAACCATCGCATAGTTGGCATAGCCGTTCCGAGAACTTCATCGACCAAACCAAGCCAATAAGCGTCTGTCGCGTTCAGTTCATTTTCGTCTTCTTGGAGCGCATGACATAACGCCACAAAAAAAGACCAGAGGGGACCGACTAAAGGCTGGAGTTTTGAAACAATCGCCTGGTTGCGCGTCTCCTCATCTTTGATTTCCGTAATCCTGGAGTACTCCTCATGTTGGAGGTGAACGCTTGCAAAGGTTTTGCACCACTCCCTCAATCGATCACTTTGTTGGCTCTCCAAGTATTCGGCTACGAGAAAGAAATCTTCCACCAATCGCGCCATGCCGCCATTCTTAAACGTCCATGCAGGATTAGTCTTATTGCTGTGCGTTTCGAAATCGACAATCGCTTTGATGCGACGGGCTTCCTCAATTGCGACGCGCTTTCGCTTTCTTGAGTCTCGCTGGCTTGTGAACTTTGTGAGTAGTGGTTCGTACTTCGCATACCTCTCGTGCGCCTTCCTGAATACCTGTCTCGCGCCCGGTGACAATTTCGGAGATACAACTTTGACAAAGCAATCCACGTCCGACGACTGGTGGGCCTTGTGAGATTTCCGATATTGGTTCACCTCGCCCAACGACATCATGAATCGAAAGGTGAACCGGTCCTCCGCTCGCTTAGCTAATTCCATAGCAAAAGCATCGTTGGTCATCCTCAGCAAGTGCGCCAGTAATTCGCTACGCTCAGCTGTCAGCGGCTGAAGCGTCGATGCGGCTGTGCGAACTCCGTGGTAGAGCAACGAGCACCCGGGGCAAGCGATCGCGTAGTCGCCGGAGGAGAGCAAGTCAGCCGCCGCGCTTTGGGCTTTCGTCGTGACGACGGTGATGACTTTGCAGGGTGGTTTCATATCCTGATCCGATAAGCGGATCAGGCGAAGAATATTTTGGGTCGTTCCTGCATCGCCCCCGGGGCTATCTGTGATGTATATCGTGATTGGATCGCGGTTTTGCGCTTGGAACCGGAGGACCTGTGGTGTGAGCTTGGTGAGGAGCTTATCGTCCATCCGCCCATCAATGTATATGGCCCGAGCTGGATCGGGCCGATAAAGCGGATTTGGAACTTGCAATATTTACTCCTGTGCGTTTTGGCGAACAGCGGTTGGCGCACCTTCGGCCCGCTTTGCCATGTCTCTTTGGACGTCTCTAACGAAAGCATGCACGTCATTGTCGTAGTGGCGGAGTACACGCTCCACTGCGCGTCCGAAATCATCGAGGTCAGTGTGTGACACGGCATGAGCCCTTCTATCGTTATTTCGTTCCACCTTAGCGCTCCTTTTAGCGCGCACTGATTGAACTACTGCGCTTCGCCTCATGTCAACCCCCACTTGCATTCATCGACCGTTATCGAAGAATCCATACTGGATCGAATCCCTGTCATCTGCGGACCCTGGTCCTCATAGGATTGGACTCTCCAAAGACCACGTTCGTTATCCAATTCCAGCACTCTTAGATTTCTAGGCTTGCATGAATCGCCACGCACTTCAATAGCTCTTGGACGACCAAAAAGACATGCCAGCCCCAATTCGGGAATCCAAATGTCCCGTTCCGCTCTAGACCTAATGCCTATTTGGCTACCCAATTCCGTTTGTTTAATTAATTTCATACTCAAGATGCAATGCGGCATCAAGTGTAAACCTGAGTTCGCACTGCGAATCCAAGTAGGGAACATTTTGGCGTTTGGGCTAGTCTATTGTCCCACATAAATCAAATAAGCACATTCCCGGCTTCTCACGCTTCCTGCTGTTTTCTGATTCCCAGCAGCTCGAGGGCGATCTGCCAGACGAATTTGGGATTGTTGACCAGATAGCGCTTCCACAGCCGCTTCGGGTCCTGATAAATGCGGTGAAGCCACTGCGTGCCGGTGAGCTTCATCCAGTAGGGCGCGTCTTTGATGCGGCCGGTGTGCATGTCGAACGCGGCGCCGACGCCGAACATCAGCTTGGCGTCGAGCTTGTCTTTGTACTGGTCCATGAAGCGTTCCTGCTTAGGAGTCGAGAGTCCCACCCAGAAAAAATCGGGCTTGGTCTCGGCCACCATGCGGATCAGGCCGGCTTCTTCGTCGGCGGTGAGCGCCCGGAACGGAGGCGTGTAAGTGCCCACAACCTTCATACCGGGGAAACGCGCGGTGAGTGTGTCTTTGAGCTGCTGGGCGATGCCGTCATTGCCTCCGTAGAAAAAGTGCGTGTAGCCCTTTTTCGCAGAGATATCGCAAAGCTGCAGCATCATGGTCGGGCCCGTGACCTGGCGCATCTTCAGGAAGCCGCGCAGCCAGCCGACCCAGACCGTGGGCCGCCCGTCAGGAATGGTAAGCAGTGCGTGATTGATGATGCGCTTCAGATTGTGGTCAACCTGCGCTTCCATCACCCCCTGCACTCCGGTCACGCAAACGTATCCCTTTTCGCCGTTGGCGACGGCGGATTCGACGCGGGCTACGGCGCGGTCCATGGCGGTAGCATGGACGTTCACACCCAGAATGCTGACGGTAGGATCGTTCGAATTTTGAGTTGCGGGATTCGACATGGTCGTACTTTATTGCTTTGTCATCCTGAGGCGAGCGCTCTTCGCTCGCCGAAGGACCTATGCAAGTCGCCGGCTCTTCCGACGCTGCCGGCAAGTCGCATAGATCCTTCGCGGCAAAGAACGCCGCTCAGGATGACAAGAAGAGCATAGGTGCTAGTCGCCGGTGACTTCGGCGAGTTCGCCCATTTCTTTTTTCTTCAGCTCGCCTTCGATCCATTTGTAGGTGATGGCGAGGCCCTTGTCCAACGGAGTGTTGGGTTCCCAGCCGAGCACCTTGCGCAGCAGCGTGTTGTCGCTGTTGCGGCCGCGCACGCCCTGGGGCTTGGTCAGATCGTGCTGCTTGGTGAGGCGCTTGCCGGCGATGCCGCAGATCATATCGACCAGGTGGTTGATGCTGACCATCTCGTCGGTGCCCAGATTCAGGGGCTCGCGGTGGTTCGATGCCATCAGGCGGATCAGGCCTTCCACGCAATCGTCCACGTACATGTAGGAGCGCGTCTGCAGGCCGTCGCCCCAGACTTCAATATTGCTGCCGTCTTTTGCTTGAGCAACTTTGCGCGAGATCGCAGCCGGAGATTTTTCTTTGCCGCCATCGTAGGTGCCGAGCGGCCCGTAGACGTTGTGGAAGCGCACGATGCGCGTCTCGAACTTGTAGTCGTGATAGTAGTAGCGGCAAAGTTCTTCGGCGAACAGCTTTTCCCAGCCGTAGCCCGGTTCGGGGTCGGCGGGATAAGCATCTTCTTCCTTCAGCGGCGCCAGGTCGGCGACCTTCTGCTTGTACTGCGCATACACGCAGGCCGAAGACGAGAACAGGAACTTGTGCGCGCCGTTTTGCTTGGCTGCGTCGAGCATGTGGGCGTTGATGAGGATATTGTTCTTGGAGATTTCGGCCAGGAACGCGGTGATGTAGCCGATGCCGCCCATATCGGCAGCCAGGTTGTAGACTTCATCAATGTCGCGCGTGACTGCGAGACAGTTTTCCCAGATGCGCAGATCGCGGACCTGGAAATCGTCGGCCGCGGACTTTTCGTATTCGGGCACCTTGATGTCGGCGCCGCGCACCCAGTGGCCATCTTTTTTCAGCCGCTTGACCAGGTGGTGGCCGATGAACCCGCCCGCTCCGGTCACAAGAACTCGTTTCTGATTTGCCATTGCGATTTACTCCCCCGTTAGATTTGATTTGTGAGATTGCGAAAATTGTGTTGCGGTACGGCTTCGACTAAATTCTCCCGATACAAAGGCGTGTGCCGCCGCTCGAGCGCGAGACTGGCGGCGCGTTTGGGATAGGTGCGCAGAAATTCGGCATATCCCAGGATCGAAAAATAGAGCAGGGGACAGTGCCAGCTCAACTCGTCGTTGAAGAACGAGTGCAGAGTGAGCATGCCCAGCAGTCCCAGGACCTCGACTGCGAGCTGGCGCTGCTCGGGCTCATAGTCCTTGCTGCGAATGCAGCGGAATATGTACCACCAGGCGGCAAGAAGGGCGGCGGTAAAGGGGATCAATCCCCAGAAGCTGGTGCCGATGAGGACTTCGATCCAGTCGCTGTGCATCATGGCGGCCGAACCGACGCCGAGTTTGCCGAGCACGGCGAAACGGCCCGCGGCGTACGCTCCCAATCCGGTCCAGGGATGGTGCATGAGCTGCTGGATACCGAATTCCCACCAGGCCGTGCGTCCGCTCAGCGATTCGACGGCCGCCCCGGACTGATCGCGGTTCACGATATCCATCACAAAATCGTAGGCGTAGCCGGTGAGGCGGTCGTTGACAAAAATGGCGACGGCAATCAGTGGGGCGAGGAAGGCGCTAGCCCACAGAGTCAGCTTGCGCAGGCTTGGGGTAAGAACGATGACCATCAGCACCGCGAGCAGGAACGCTCCCTCGGCGCTGCGGGTTTTCGACATCGCCATCGAGACCAGGCCGAAAACCAGCAGCAGCAGATACCAGGCGCGATTCTTAGCCTTGCCGAAGACGGGCATGAGGCGGCAGATGGCGACGATCGCCAGCACCGCTCCCGAACTTCCCACGCTGTTGGAAGCTTCCACCGGAACCACGCCGGTCAGGCGGCCGCCGTCCATAGCTTCCGTGGGAAAGATGGGCAGGTTGATCCACACGCCGACGAGCGAAATGCCGTAAAAAATCAGCGTCCAGTTGATCCAGCTTTCGTAGGTAATAAAACCCTCAGCGCTGGCAATGATGGAAGCCATCAAGGAAACGTCGGCCAGGAATTCGAGGGATTTGTAGGCGGTCCACGAAGCGTTGACCGAGATCGGGGTGGTGGCCAGGCAGATCAGGCAGTAGATCGCCATGGCGCCGGGTATGCCGCGGAATAACGAGCGCAGCCAGTTCGGTTTGCGCAGAATCAGGCGAACGATCAGCACTAGCGAAACGAAGCCTTCCGGAATCACGCGCAGCATGGCGTAGCCATCCAGCGGATTCTGGGACGCGGCGCCTACGTCGCGGATGCGCCAGACCAGCATGCTGAAGAAAATGCAGAACCACGGCAGATGCCACCAGCGGCGCGTCTTGGCGAAGTCGCGCGCCAGGGCAAGGCCCTGCGGGATGGCCTGCATAGTTAGCGCAATGCCGGGGATGGCGGCGATGACCGCCAGCGCGAGGAAAAGCGCTCCATAGGGCGAGGACCCGGCAAACATCGCGACCGTCACCGAAATGGCAAAGCCTATGGCGGAGAAGATCACGAGCAGCCAGAATGTCCGCCCGCGCCCTTCGCGTTGCGGGGGTGTGCCGACGGCGCCGGTCCTATCTATGATGCTGGTGCCCATAACTGGCCTAACTTATCGTCCTTCTTTTAAAGCCTGCAGCACGCCGTAATAGGCGGGCTTTTTGGCGTAGTTGTCGTCAAACATGGTTTGCTTGGCGTTAGGCTGATCTTCGGTGCGCAGAAAACTGTAGTGATCGGAGATACCCCACGTCGTGAACCCGATGCAGTTCGAATCTTTCAAGCAGGTATACACGACGTTGTAGTAGATCTCCTTCTGCTTTTCGAACACTGCCGGGGAATCGTCCGTTCCCTGAAACAAATCCATCTCGGTGATGTGAACCTTGACACCGAGACTGCGCGCGGTCGCCAGGAACTCCTTGAACTCGTCGAGGTAGGTGGGCCGAAGGTCCTGCATTTGCCAGTGCATTTCCGTTCCCACCACATCGATCGGAGCACCCTTGGCTTTGACTCGCTTCACCAGCGCGAAAAAGGAGTCGGCGCGCTCTTTGTCGATCCCGCCATGACCGTATGTATCGTTTAAAAGCAGCAAGGCGTGGGGATTAGCCTCGCGGGCGTACTGAAAAGCCTTGACGATGTAGTCGTCTTCGCCCAGCACACGGGACCAGCAGCCGTTGTGCGTCGGGTTGGTGGGCTCGTTGACTACCTCCCAAGCATAATACGTGTCGCCGCCGTGCCGGACAATGGCCTGAATGTGCTCCTTCATGACCTGATCCAGTTCCCGGGCCGACCAGCCGCCGCACTGGGCGGTGTCGAAATTCATCCAGGGCGCGGTCAGCTTGTTGCGGTAGAGAAGCGTGTGGCCCATGAGCTTCATCTTGTGCTCGTTGGCGAAACGCATGGCTTCATCCATCGCGTCAAAATCGTAATGGCCGCGCTCCGGTTCGGTCAGATTGGGGAAGACTATGGAGACTGCGGCGTTGAACTCGCGCGCCAGCAACGGCTTGTACTGCGGATCGCGATTCCAAAACCGGCCCTGAATCGTGGTTCCCACCCAAAAGCCCATCGGCTCGGCGGCCTGGCGCAGGGTTCCGCTGTCGTCTTTTTTCTGCGCGAGCCCCGCCGGGGCAAGCAGTACCATCATCGCCAGAAAGACGCCGATTTTATTGATTACGTTGGTCATAGCCCACTTGCTGCACTTCCCCGCTACTGCTTCACTGGTGTTGCCAAGAAACTACAGCCCTGATTCTGGGTGCAGCCAGAACCCGAATAGAATCCAACGACCTGCCCGTTGTCCGAGATACCCAGCGCCCACGTGGTCGTTGCTCCAGGGAAGTTCAAAAACGCGAACGACCCATTCGTCTCGACGAATCCATGATAGTTACCGTCCCGCCCATAGTAGATGCCTGTAACCTGGCCTGCACCGTTGATACCGGTTGCGAGACCGCCGCCGGGAATATTTATTTCGGTCCACTTCCCGCCCGAGTAAACGAACGACCCGCCCAGGGAGGAGGAACTGTTATAGACGTTGTCGTAGTACCCGACTATCTCTCCCGAGTCATTAATGCCAGTGAGATATGAGCTCTTGGCCCCAGGAAAATTAAGGGTTTTGTACGCGCCCGACTGATACAGGTATCCATTATTGCTCCCGTTGAAGTAGACGCCAACTACCTGTCCGGTATCGTTGATCCCAGACGCGGTCGTCGATTCCGAGCCAGGGAAGTCAAGTATTTCGAATGCTCCATCTGTGTACACGTAGGCACACATCTCTTGGGCATTGGCGCAGACCGAGTTATCGAAGTCTCCGACCACCTGACCCAAGTTATTTATCCCATTGGCGTAGGTGCTTGAGGTGGATGTGTACTGAATTAGCTGGAAGGCGCCGTCGATGTCCAGAAAGCCACCAATCGACTGGTATGGGATAGTCCAGTAGCCAACGATCTCGCCTGACTTATTGATCCCATAGGCGTTGGTCGTTGTCGCGCCAGGATAGGCGATTGTTGAGTAAGTGTAAATTTGCGCAATTGGTCGATGGCCCTGAGCCGCAGAACTTGCGGAGCCAAGCGCGACTAAGACGGCGAGGATTCTAGAAATCATGAAGCATCTCCTAGCTTGGGGTGGACTGGAGTTCGTTCGCAAAAGACCGTTCTGTTTCCGAAGCGGCCGCGCCGAGCGGATACCCCGCGTGCACGAGCGCATCGCCGGCATACTTGTCGACCATAGCAATCTGTTCCGGTGAGAGCTTGGCACGCCATCCGCCCACGGAGCCGGTGCGGACGAAGCGGCCATCTTCACGGTCGACGCTGTGCTTGCGCAGCAGAGTTCCCTTGCCCAGCGTGGCGCCGGACTTCTTGGCTCTCTCTTCCTTCTCGCGCATGTTGTTGAGGGAATTGTTTTCGATGGCGCGGCGGATCGCGTCGCGATCGAGTTGAATACCGAGGAACTGCAGCATCTCGGTGAGACCGGGCTCGGTATCTTTGCGGAGATCTTCGTAGCGCACCACGAGCAGGTTGCCGTTCTTGGCCAGGGGCGAGTTGATCCAGGAATCGACGTGCTGCTGCCACGAGCCGAAGCGGGTGACTTTGCCTTTGAGGAACGATTCGACCCAGCCATCCATGCCGCGGCCCTGATCGAAGTATTGCGCGAGGCCCATTTCCTTGTCGCGCGCCCAGTTGGAGAGCATCACGTCCCGCAGGTCGCGCATCAGGTAGATGGCGCGCTTGTATTCGGAGCGATACATTTCGTGCGTCTTGATGAAACGTCCGCCATTGGAGAGCGGGTGCTCGGCGTTGGCATGCGTCCCGAGCTCGGGCAGCAGATGATTCACGTTTAGAAATTCGGCGCTGCCCTGGGTGAGGATTTCCATCAGCACGAAGCGCAGCCAGGTGTTGCCCGAGCGCTCGAAGGAGGCGAAGAACACGTCCTTGTCATTGAGGCCGCGATGCAGCCACCAGGCTTTGGGCATGCGAAGTTTGGTGCGTGAAGCTCGATAGCGAAGCGTCTTGAAAGTGTTCATTGCTTGTCTTTAACCCTCCCCCTTACCCTTCCCCTTGCAGAACCGGGCTCATTGCGGAAACTGCAGCCGCCTTGCGCCGCAGTATGTACATCGAAATCAAAAATGCCGCCAGATTGGCGACCATCAGGCTGACCACGACTCCCCACAGACCGAACCACTTGGTCAAGGGCACGCCGACGACCAGCGACAGAACGCTGGCCACAACGCGGGCGTAGAAAATGGAGTCGGGCGATTCAATGGCGCGCAGCAGAATGGCGGGGCCGAAGGCCGCGCTCCACAGGGTCATTCCGATGGCCACGTATGGAAGCAGCGGCGCGACTTCCAGATATTTGCCGCCGTAGAGCAGATGGAAGACGACGCCTTTGAACGGAATCAGCAGCGCCCAATAGGCAATCGCGCCAAAAACGAACAAGAGCGTGATGTTACGAACCAGCGGGCCCGAACTCGAGATTCCTTTCTTGCGGCAGACCTTCGCCGCGTAGGGCAGAAACAGGATGGAAAGCGCGGTATAGCTCTGCTCCATCGGAAGCGAGAGATTCATGAGCGCGCGCAGTTGCCCGGCCGCAGCCATGCCGTGGAACGCGCTGACCAGCGGATAATACATGTAATACGGAATCCAGGTGACGACGGAGACCGCCAGCGCCCAGCGACCGTATTCCCAGTGTTTTCGCCAGGCTTGCCGGGCCGTGGGTGGCTTCACCGTGTCGGGCGGCAGAGCTTTGTTGACTTGCGTCAACAGGAACAATCCCGTGCCCAATGCGCCGATCGCCATCAGCAGATACGCGGTGAACGGCGACATCAGGTGCTTGCGATAGGCGACGAACAATCCACCCGTCACCAGCACGAAATAAATGAATGCGCCCATGGCCGCGCGCCCCGGCGCCAGATTCATGTAATAGGCGCGGCGCAACAGCCAGAAAAACAGAATGCACGGCGATGCTATCGCGACTCCGGCGAGCGCTCCGGGCAGGTCGGGCTTGCCCATGAAGTAAGCCAGCGCCGCCGAACCACCGAGCAGCACCAAGCCAAAAACGGTCACCAACACCTGAATGCCCAGCAGAGTTTTCAGGTATCCGCGCAGGCATTGGCTGTAGGCCGAGCCGGCGAATACTCCTTGCGGCTCCGACAGTAGCGACTGATAAACGTAGGAGAGCAGCAGAAATACCGAGAACGCCAGCGAGAATGCGCCATACTGCGTGGGCATGAGCCAGCGCGCCAGCAAAATGCTGATCAGAAAGTTGGAGCCGGAGATCAGTCCCTGATCGAGGATCGCGAGTCCGCCCTTGGTCGCCCAGCGCGCCAGCTTTCGCGAGACTCCGCCTTCGCCGCCGTCTTCCGTTGGGACGGGCGGGGTGATGGCGATGCTTGCCTCTACCGGGTCTAATAGCTGTTCTGTTTCCGATGCGCTCATTTTTCTGGGATCTGTTCTTTCGGGGTTCTTATTTCGTCTGAAGTTCGGTGGTGGCTTCTGCCAGGGAGTTTTCTGATTTTGCCGGGGAAAGCGCATCGGCCAGTCGCTCGCCCAATAAACGGACTTGCGGTTCTTTGAGCAGGCTCAGGTGGTCGCCGCTGATTTCGCGCAGGTCGACTCCTCCTGCCGCAACCTGCCACCAGATGGCATAGGGATCGTTCAGACTGCCCACCGATTTTTCGCGCACGCGAAACAGCGTGACGCGCCCCGGATATGGCTGAACATCGTAATCCGCGGCGGCTTTGGCGCAAGCCTGCCTCACGTTGCGCAGGGCGCGCGGCAGAAATTGCAGTTCCAGGCGCTTCCGCAGCGTCATCAAAACGAACGTTCCCTTCTTCCACAGAAAGCCGATCTGCTCTTTGAGCGGAAGCCCTGCCAGGTTTTTCAACGCCGCAGCGCGCGATTGCATCTTGCCGGGATAAGTATCAAACAGCGCCAGCAGCGACACTTCGATGCCCTGCGCTTCCAGCATCTGCGCCATCTCATAGGCGACCAGGCCGCCGAAGGAGTAGCCTCCGATGCGATAAGGACCATCGGGTTGCACGCGGCGAATTTCCTGAATGTAGCGCTCGGCCATCTGCGGAATGCTGGTAAGGCATTCGCGTTTGCCGTCCAAACCCTGCGGCTGAATCGCATAGAACGGCTGGTCGTCGCCAACGTGGCGAGCCAGATCACGGAATCCGACGACGTTGCCGCCGACGCCATGCACGCAGAAGAACGGCGGTTTCGTACCTTGCGGCTGAATCGGCACCATCATGGACCAGGAATCGGAATACTGATCGTGGCGCAAAAGGCCGGAAAGCTGTTCGATGGTCGGGGCCTGTAATAGAGATGCGAGAGGAAGACGTTCGCCAATTTGCTGCTCGATGCGGTGCATCAGGCGCGCGGCCAGCAGAGAATGTCCGCCCAGCTCGAAAAAGTTGTCGCGAATACCCACGGGCTTCTTGTCGAGCACGGTCTCCCAGATGCGGGCCAGTTGCCTCTGCAATTCATCGGTGGGCGCGACGTATTCCTGCGGCTCGGCAAAATCGGCGGCTTTCGGCGCCGGCAGATTGCGTTTGTCGGTCTTGCCGTTGGGCGTCTTCGGCATCGCCTCCAGCAGAACGAACGCCGAGGGCACCATGTAGTGCGGAAGCTTTTGCTTCAGGTATATGCGTAACTCGCTGGCCGTGGGAACCTGTTCGCGCGACGGCACCAGATACGCGACCAGAGTCTTCTCGCCAGCTTCGTTCTCGCGCGCGGTGACGACCACTTCGTGCACTCCCGCGTGTGAGCCGAGAACGGCTTCGATTTCTTCCAGTTCGACGCGGTATCCGCGAATCTTGACCTGATCGTCGGTGCGTCCGGCAAACTCGATTTCGCCGCTGGCCAGGTAGCGCGCCAGGTCGCCCGTCTTGTACATGCGCTTGCCGGGCTGAAATGGATCGGCTACGAATTTCTCGGCGGTGATCTCCGGACGATTGTGATACCCGCGCGCCAAGCCAGGACCGGAAACGTACAAATCGCCGGCAATGCCGATGGGCAACGGCTGCAGGTTCTTGCCCAGAATGTAAATCTTGGTGTTGGCGATGGGACGGCCGATGGGCAGGACCGACGGAATCTCGTCGCTGATCTTCGGCTCAAACGAACTTACGATCACGCTGGTCTCGGTTGGGCCGTAGGTGTTCACCCAGCGTACGCGCGATCCCGCCAGCTTGCGCCATGAAGTTAACGCCGCCAACGACGCTTTTTCGCCGCCCACAATCACCATGCGCAGGCTCTGCGGCAAGCTGAGCGACGATTCCGCCAATTCCCGCACCAGTTCATGCCAGTACGCGGTCGGAAGATCGAGCGCGGTGACGCGATTGCGATCGACCCACTGCAGAAAATCTCCCACCACCAGCGATGCGTCTTCTTCGCGCACCACCAGCGCGCCGCCGGAAATCCAGGTGGGAAAGATTTCTTCCACCGCGATGTCGAATGAAATGGAAGCGAACTGCGCCATGCGGTCCGCGGGGGTCAGCGAGAACAAATGCGTGGCGGCAACGTTGTGATTGACCAGTCCGCCGTGCGTCAGCAGCACGCCGCGAGGTTTTCCGGTCGAGCCCGAGGTGTAGATCACGTACGCAAGATTTTCCGGCTTCACGCCGCTGACGACATTGCCGTGACTCTCGCCGGCGAATAACTTCCAGTCGGGTTCGAGATTGATGACTTCAGCGTCGAAATCGGTGACCTCCGCGAGCAGACCGGGCTGCGTCAGCACCAGCGGAGTTCCGGAATCCTCGAGCATGTAGGTGATGCGTTCTTTCGGATACGCGGGATCGAGCGGCACACAGGCTGCGCCCGCTTTGAGCACCGCCAGCAGCGCCACGGGGAGTTCCAGCGATCGCCGCAGGCAGACGCCAACTCTTGATTCCGGCCCGATGCCGCGCTTGCGCAGGAAATGTGCCAGCTGATTGGCGCGCTGGTTCAGTTCGCTATACGTCAGAGCGCGACCGGCGTGTTCGACCGCGCTGGCGTTGGGAGTGCGCACCGCTTGCGCCTCCACTAACTGGTGCACGCAGCTTTCGCGCGGATACTCGGTTTCGGTGGCGTTCCATGCTGTGAATTGCTCTCGCTCTTTCGCGGAGAGCAAAGGCAGCTGGGAAATTCTCTGATCCGGATCGGGGACGATCGCTTCGATCATGGTCTGGAGATGTCCGGCCATGCGCTCGATGGTCGCGGCTTCATACAGATCGGTGCAGTAGACGAGGCGGCCTTGCAGGCCGGAAGGGCGGTCATCGAGTTCCAGGTCTAGATCGAATTTCGCGGTACCGGAATCGAGATCGAGCTGGTTCAGGTCCCATCCTTCTTCATACGCGGGAGTGGGCGGAGCCAGCGAGAACATCACGTTGAAAATCGGATTGCGGCTGGTGTCGCGGCGCACGGAAAGTTCTTCGACCAGGCGCTCAAAGGGAGCGTTATCGTGCGCCAGCGCGCTCAAGGTGACGTCGCGGGAATGGGCCAGCATCTCGCGAAAACTCACGTCTCCCGCGAGCCTGAGGCGCAGAGCCAGAGGATTCTGGAAGCAACCCAGCAACGCTTCCAGTTCGGAATGCTTGCGCCCCGAGGTTACCGTGCCGATGACAAAATCTTCCTGCGTGCTGTAGCGGCGCAGCAAAGACGCGAAACAGGTGAGCATGGTTACGAAAAAGCTGGTGTGTTCCCGATTCGCGAGCTGATGCAGGCGCTCGGTCAGACTCTTGGAAAAGGCGAAGCGGTGCATGGCTCCGCGAAAACTCTGCAGCGCAGGACGGGGATGGTCGGTGGGCAACTCCAGCACCGGAACCTGGCCGTTCAACTGTCCACCCCAGAAGGCTCGCGACTCTTCCAGTTCGGCGGGAGCGATGGAATCGCGCTGCCATTGCGCGAAGTCGGCATACTGCAGGGGCAGTTCAGGCAACGGCAAAGTCTTCCCCGCGAGATACGCGTTGTAAACCTTGACCAACTCCGGCAGGAACACGTTGTAGACGGAGAAACCATCAAACGCAATGTGATGCAGGAAGATGTAAAGCCGGTAATCCTGCTCGCCGAATTGCACCAGCATGATGCGCAGCAGCGGCCCGCGCTCCATGTCGTAGGGCGCACGAACCCGTTCGCGCGCCAGGCGGAGTGCCTCGGCGTCTTGTTCCTCTGCATTCCGCGAACGCAAGTCCACGAGCTCGAACGTGGGCTGATAGGGAGCCTCGACCTTCTGCACCGGGCGCCCATCGATCACGTGAAACGTGGTGCGCCAGGCCTCATGCCGCCGGAGCATCTCGGCGAGAGCCCGCTGCAATGTGGGTACGTCGAGCGCACCGCGGCGATAGATGATGACCGATTCGTTATAAAGTTCCTTGGCAAACTGGCAGTGCAGCCAGATTTGCTCCTGGGCAAACGAGAGCGGCGCGGGACCGGCACCATGGCGGCGGGGAATTACCGTCGCGGTCTGTTCCTTGCGCGTATTGCGGGATTGCATGTACTGCCGAATCAAGCTCTGCTTGTCGCCGTTTGCCTGCGCCTGAACCGGCGCATGAAATGGACAGGCAGCGGTTTCGACCGTGGCTTTCGCTTGCGGTATTGACGCCGGCTGCGCCACGCTCGCGGATGAGGCTTCCGCCGCCCCCACCTGGACTTTCAACTCCTTCAATCCGCGCAGTCCGAGGTTCGCACGCCATTCCAGCGACTGCGGCGGCATGGTGATGTTCGGATATTTCCGCAGCAAGGCTTCAAACGCGAGCTGTCCTTCTACGCGCGCCAGCGGTGCGCCAAAACAGAAATGCGCCGCGTAGCCGAAGGCGAGATGGCGATTGTCCTGGCGCGTAATGTCGAAGCGGTCGGGATCGGGAAAGCGCTCCGGGTCGCGGTTGGCCGCGGCCATGATGGCGATCACCGCCTGCCGCTTCTGAATCCGTTTGCCGCCCATTTCCCGGTCTGAGGGACACATGCGCGCAGTGTGCTGGCTGGGACTTTCGTAGCGCAGCATCTCTTCTACGGCCGATGGAATCAACGACAGATCGGCGCGCAATCTCTGCATCTCGCCGGGATTGCGCAACAGCGTGAGCAAGCCGTTGCCGATCAGGTTGGTGGTAGTTTCCTGCCCGCCGACCATGGTCACGATGCAGTTGGAAATCACTTCGTCTTCGGTGAGGCGGTCGCCGTCGACTTCAGCGGTGAGCAGCGAATGAATCAGGCCCTCGCGGGGATGCTCGCGCATCTGGCGCACCGCATCGCGGAAGTATTCCGTCATTTCCGCAACGGTTTTCAGCACTCGCGGATAGCGCTCAGGATTGTGCTGAAAGTTGCCCAGCATTTCGGCGAAATCCGCCGACCACTGCTTCAGCTGCACATGATCGCGAGTGGGAACGCCTAGCATTTCCGCGGTCACGATGGCGGGCAGCGGCTCGGCGATGTCGGCAATGAGGTCGATCTCCTGTTTGCCGCTCAATCCGTCCAGAAGATTCTTGACGATGTCCCGGATGTGTTCGCGCAATTGCTCCACGCGCGCCGGAGTGAACGCCTTCGACGAAAGGCCGCGCAAGCGAGTGTGCGCCGGCGCGTCCATGAAAAGCATCTGCTGCACCATGACGCGGGCAATGGGATTCAGCGACGACAATCCCATCTCATCCAGTTGCGCGGGAGTGGGCGTGCGGTCGGCCGAGAAGGTGAGCAGCACTTCCATCACGTCGGCGTAACGCGTGACCACCCAGGCATGCAGAAACGGATCCCAGTGCACGGGATCTTCTGAGCGCAGCCGCTGGAACAAGGGATAAGGATTGGCCAACACCTCCGGATCGAGAAGGTGGTAAAGGCTCATGGCCTTGCCAGGGCTATCCAGACGAGTTGGAGTTTGGGTGATCGACACGGTGTTCTATTTCTTAGACGCTGTTGCTTAAACGTTGGCCGGGTGCTCGACCTTAGCCAGGATCAGGGTTTCGATTTCAGAAGCCATTTCGGCAACCGTGGGATGGTCAAATAATTTCAGAAGGGTTAAGTCAACGCCGAAAGTTTCGCTGACGCGGGCGATCAGTTGCGTGCCCAGCAAAGAGTGTCCGCCCAGCAGGAAGAAGTTGTCGTTCACGCCGACGCGATCCAGCTTGAGCAGCGGCGCCAGGATTCCGACCAGCTCTTCTTCTACCACGGTGCGCGGCGCGACGTAAGGCTCGTCGGAGAGCCGGTTCGCGCTGAGGCCGGCCAGCGCCGCCCGATTCACTTTCCCCTGCTCGGTCAGCGGAATTCTTCCAACCGTAACGAATGAAGCGGGGATCATGTATTCGGGAAGCCGCTGCCGCAGAAAATCGCGCAACGCCGCGGCGGTCACTCCCGCGCCGGGCGCGAGCACCAGATACGCCGTCAGCAGCATTTCGCCGGGAGCATCTTCTCTAGCGACGACCACATTCGTTTCGACGGAAGGATGTTGCCCCAGCACTACGGCGACTTCGTTCGGTTCGACGCGGTAGCCGCGGACTTTCACCTGTTCATCGACGCGTCCCATAAATGCGATTTCGCCATTCGGGAGCCAACGGCCCAAATCGCCGGTCTTATACATGCGCGCGGCGGGATGGAATGGGTTGGGGACAAATCTCTCAGCAGTTAGGTCCGGGCGATTTCTATATCCGCGCGCCAAGCCTGCGCCAGCCACGTAAATCTCTCCAGTTGCGCCTTCGCTCACTTTGCGTTTCTGCTCATCGAGAATGTAGATTTCAATTCCGTCAATCGGCTTGCCGATCGAAGGGGCAGGTTGCGCTTCGTTGCGGTTCGCAGAACCTGCGGCCGGAATGATTCCTGAAGTGCTGACTACGGTGCACTCGGTCGGACCGTAATTGTTCACCAAGGCAAACGGCAGGGTCGCGGGTGGGTAGGCCTTGAGCGTGTCCGCGCCGGTCAACAGAAAACGGAGTTTGGTTTCCGCCGGCCACGCCAACTGCAGCATTCGTTCGGCAATGACCGTGGCCACAAACGAAATCGTGATTCGCCGGGATACGATCCAGTCTCGCATCGCGCTGGCATCACCGCGAGTCGCGTCGTCGGGCAGATGCAGGCTAGCGCCCGACGCCAGGTACGCCCACAATTCCCAAACCGATGCATCGAACCCTACGGTCGCTTGCGCGCTGGCCCGGTCTGCCGTTGTGATCTGAAATGCGCCCCGGTGCCATGCCACCAGATTCGACAAGCCTGCGTGAACCAGTTCCACGCCTTTGGGTTCGCCGGTCGAGCCGGATGTATAGATGATGTAAGCAAGATCTTCTAGGCTGGCTTCGCCCGCAGGCTTAGTTTCCGGTTGCGCTGCGATGCTGGCTGCGTCGCCGTCAAGCGTCACGACCTTGCATGCGCGGGCAGGAAAACTCTGCATCAACCCGATTTGGCTGACCACCACCGCCGCCCCCGAATCCTTCAGCATGAACGCCAGACGCTCAAGAGGATGAATGGGATCGAGCGGCAGGTACGCGCCGCCTGCCTTCAAAACCGCCAGGGCTGCAACCGCCAACTCCGGGCTGCGGCCCAGATACAATCCCACCACAACGTTGCGCTCTACGCCGATGGAGCGAAGATAATGCGCCAAACGGTTGGCACGGCGATCCAGTTCGCCGTACGACAAATCCTGCTGCGCACCCGAAACAGCGAGGGCTTCGCTGTTCTCCGCGGCATGCCGCGAGACTTCTTCGTGCACACACACTACCCCACCGTCCGGGAGAGAAATAGACGAATCGACAGTTACCATATTTAGTTTTATTGGGGGGAGTGGTGAGATGTTATACCGCAAAATCGGGGCCCGGTGCAAATGCTATGCCGCTCCCGATCCTCTCAACACAGCGGGCACGGTCTTGGCCAGAATCTGCAGATCGAGCCACAAGGACCACGTGCGAATGTATTGCAGATCGAGTTCCATCCAGCGTTCAAAAGTGGTTGAGCTTCGTCCCATCACCTGCCACAGGCAGGTAATGCCGGGGCGCACGCTGAAGCGCTTGCGCTGCCAGTCGCCACAGTAGGTTTCGAACAGTTCGTAGTCGCGCACCTGCAACGGACGCGGGCCGACCAGACTCATTTCGCCTTTCAGCACGTTAAACAGCTGCGGCAGTTCGTCGATGCTGGTCTTGCGCAGAAAAGCGCCGATCATCGTAATGCGCGGATCTTTCTTGATCTTGAACACCGCGCCGTCGGCTTCGTTCAGGTGCTCCAGTTCCTTCAGGCGCGCTTCGGCGTCGATCACCATGGTGCGGAACTTGTAGATCTTGAACATGCGCTTGTTGAGACCCAGGCGCTTCTGCATGAAGAAGACCGGTCCCGGAGAAGTCAGCTTGACGGCAATGGCGGCCAGCAAAAGCACGGGCGACAACATGACGATCGCGAGCAGCGACACGACGATATCGATGGTGCGTTTGATGGTCAGGCCCCAGAAATCGGTAATCGTGGTTTCGTGGCTGATCAGCGGGTCGCCGCCGAATTCGTCCGCGGCCTGGCGCGATTCTTTCAGGTCGAAGATGTTGGGCAGAAAGCGGACGATGATTCCCTGCTGTTCACAGGCCGCCGCAATTCGCGAGGCAAAGGTGTGATAAGAGCGGATGGGCAGCGCGAGGATGACTTCATCCACCACGTTGCGGCGAACGTAGCTGGGCAGCGTGTCGAGATCAGAGACCAGCGGCAGTCCCTGCTTTTTGAACTCCTCGATTCCATGCCAGTCTTCGTCGGCGAATCCCAGAATTTTGTAGCCGAGTTCCGGACGGTGCTGAATGCGCTCCACCAATTCCATGGCGCGCGGATTGGTTCCGATGACCAGCATGTTGCGGGTGTTGCGGCCGTGCCGACGCAGATACGAAAGCACCGCGCGGATCACCAGCCGGGTCATCACCACCAGGCCCGTGCCCAGAGCCCAAAATGAGGCCAGGAAGATACGGTTCACGATCCAGATGTGGAAGGCCACTCCGAAAACCGCGATGACCACCGTTCCCAGCGTAGTGGCGCGCGTAATGTCCCAGATTTCATCCCGCCGGCTGCCCAGGCGTTTGGAGCCGTAAAGGCCAAACACGCTGAACAGCAAATGCCAGATCAACACAAAACAGGAGAACAAAATCAGGTTTCCCAGCTTTACGCGCAGTTCGAAAAATTCGGCCAGACCAAAGCGCCCCACCCGCTGATATTGCGGAATGGTCGCCAAGGCAAAGGACACCATCATCAAGAACAGGTCAAACAGCTTGACCCCGTTAGTGAAAACCCTGCGGCCTATACGCATAAGAGAATCCTGGGAGATCGTTTACAGTCTTTAACGTGCTTGCTCTGCGGACCTGGGCAATAAGCGCTGCAGCGAAGCGGGCCATCGGCAAGGAATGGGCGCGCTCGCAGATGATTGCTATTTCTTGGATTTCGAAAGCACCAGCCGTTCGATGGCGTCGACGCTTTCCAGATTGTCGTGGGTGATTTCTTCGTCGCCTACGCGCACCTTGAACGTCTCTTCCAGAAACGCCACCAGGCGGAAAATGCCCATGGAATCGATGATGCCCTCTTTGGTCAGGTTTTCCTCGTCCGTGATCGTGGCTTTACCCTTGGGTTGGGCAAACTCCTCAAGCACATACGCGCGAATCTGGTCTTTTATTGCGGCCTGCTCAATCATTGTTCCTTCTCCCCATTCAAAGTTGGATTTGATTGCTTGCAAATCAAGAACTCATGGCTGCTCAACGCACTCCTGCCGGCTCCGCCGCCAGCTTGACGCGGTCGATTTTTCCGGTGGAGGTTTTCGGCAGCTCGCTGTAAAGGTCGATCAATTCCGGGATCATGTACTTGGGCACGCGCGAAGCGCAGTACTGCTGCAGCACGACCGTGGTCAGAGATCCGGCAACATGCGGCACCACCACTGCGCGGATGCGGTTGCCGATCACCTCATCGGGAATGGCCAGCACCGCCGCTTCCCGCACTTCGGGATGGCTGAGCAATGCGCTTTCAATTTCGCCCAGCTCGATGCGATAGCCGCGGCTCTTGATCTGGCTGTCGCGCCGGCCCTGGAAGTAGTAGTTGCCGTCTTCGCCCACCGTAACGATGTCGCCGGTGCGGTACATCTTCTCTTCGAAATTTTCCTGGAAGTGGTTGGGCACCACCATCTTCTTGGTCTTTTCCGGATCGGCCCAATATCCGTAGGTCACCGACGGCCCGCGCACATAAAGTTCGCCGGCTTCGCCTTTTGCCGCTAAACGTCCTTCAGGCGTGACCGAGAAACATTCGGTATTGGCGCAGGCGATGCCGATGGGCAGCTTATCGAGACTCGCCAGGCGCTCGCGCTCAACCTTGTAGTACGTGCAAACGTTAGTCTCGGTCGGGCCGTAGAGGTTGTAGAGTTCGCTGGTCGTCGAAATCTCTGCCAACTGCCGCAGATACTTCATCGGGAAAACCTCACCCGCGAACAGGATGATGCGCAGGCTCTTGAGCTTTTCCGCAGTCAGCCGTCCATGCAGCAGCAACAGCATGAGAGCCGACGGCACCGAGTACCAGATCGTGATCTGCTGGGCTTCGATGAAGTTCGCCAGGCTGGTGGGAAACAGCGCCAGTTCCTCGGTGATCATGTAGAGGGTGGCGCCGGCTTCGAGCGTGTTGTACACGTCGAAGACGGAGAGATCGAAGTGCAGCGGTGCGTGATTCGACAGCCGATCTTCGCTGCGAACCTGGAATTCTTCCGCGCACCACTCGACGAAGGTCAGCGCATTCTGATGCGTGAGCATCACGCCCTTGGGGCGTCCCGTTGAGCCTGAGGTGTAAAGAATGTAGGCGAGATCGCTTTCGACCAGCGTGACCGCGGGCGGGTGCGATGAGGGATATTTATCGAGCTCCGCCCAGGCAAGTTGGTCACTGCCCTTGCCTTCGCCTTCGGTCAGGAGGCAACATTCGAGCGTGTCCGCCGTTTCCGGCGCGAGCGCAGACCGCTTTTCGCTGTTGGTGATCAGGATGCGAATGCCGCAGTTGGCGATGATGTAGCCCACCCGGTCGGCCGGGGCCTGGGGATCGAGCGGAACGTAGACGCCGCCCGCCTTCAGCACGCCGAGCATGCTGACGATGGATTCGACGCACTTGGGAAAAAATAATCCGACGCGATCGCCCTTTTGAATTCCCCGCTCGCGCAGAAAATGCGCAAGTTGATTGGAGCGCTGATCGAGTTCGCCATAGGTAATGCTCTTGCCGCGCGCCCACACCGCCGGCTTATCGGGATATGCCTTCGCGCTCTTCGTTAACAATTGCTGCAGGATGTATGCCATGCAGAACCCAGCCTCTGTTGGAATGTGGGGGGAGAAACTTGTTACTACTACCTTCGTTTACAGTCCGTAATAACTCGAGATAATCACGCGATGAATTTCCGAAGTCCCGGAGTAAATCTTGCCCGCGATCGCATCGCGCAATTCGCGTTCGAGTTCATACTCCGTCATGTAGCCGTAACCGCCGTGAATCTGAATCGCATCCAGGCAACTCTGCACGCAGGCCTCGCTCACGTAGACCTTGGCGATGGAAGCCTCGCGCAGCGGATGCCGTCCCTGGCTCTTCAGCCACGCGGCCTTGTACAGCGCCAAGCGTCCGGTTTCAAGGCGAATGTCCATGTCGGCGATCATGTTGTTGATGGCGGGAAATTTCCCGATCGATTCGCCGAACTGTTTGCGTTCGCGGCCGTACTTGATGCAGGTCTCCATGATCCGCTGCATGGCGCCCAGATGGCTGGCAAGAATGCAAATACGTTCCCACTCCATCGACGAGGTGAAGACGGCCTGTCCGCCAAATTCTTTGCCCAGCAGATTCTCGACGGGAATTTCGCAGTCCTGCAGCGCGATTTCCGCCATGGGCGAAGTGCGTAGTCCCATTTTGTGCAGACGGCGGCCCACGCTGAAACCGGGCGTTCCCTTATCCACCAGAAATGCGGTGACGCCGTTCGGCCCGCGGCTGGGATCGAGGTTCGCGAACACGATGGTGACGTCCGCATCGGGCGCGTTGCTGCTGAAGGTCTTCGATCCGTTCAGGATGTAGCCATCGCCCTTTTTCTCGGCGCGCGTCTTCAGGCTGTAAGCATCCGAGCCCGATCCCGGTTCGGTCATGGCATGCAAGCCCAAACCGCCGCTGACCAGTCCGGGAAGATATTTGCGCTTCTGGACTTCTGTTCCGAAATTCCAGATGGGAATTTCCGAACTCCACATGTGCGCGTTGATGGAAAACAGCAGCCCATTGTCGCGGCAACCGTAGCCAAGCGCTTCCAGCGCGCAGACGGTGGTCAAAGTGTCAGCGCCGCCGCCGCCGTATTCCGGCGAAATCGGCAGGCCTTGAATGCCGAACTTGGCGCATTTCTTCCACAGTTCCCAGGAGAATTCCGAGTTGTGGTCGCGCGTGATGACGTCGTCGTTCAGTTCTTCTTTCGCAAAACGCAACACTTCTTTGCGAAATGCCGCTTGCTCATCGCTCCATGCAAAGTCCAAGGTTCGTCTTTCTCCTAGCGTGGTCTATCTGGCCCAGTGTTTTTCTAACTCAAGAAACCTTGAGGTTTGTTTAAGCCGATACCGATGCTGCGGGTTGTTCCTGTACAGGCGCTGGCGCGGGTGCGGCAACTGCCTGCGGCGGCGCTTTCACCGGAACCGCCCCGGGAGCCGTCTTCTTGAGGAAACGTTGCGGACGTCCTCCCGGCAGCTTGATGCGCGCCGGAACTCCCATCACCATCATGTTGTCCTTGACGTCGGTGAGCACCAGGCTGTTGGCGGCGATCACCACGTTGCTGCCGATTTTGGCGTCGCCCACCAGCTTGGCGCCGGGGCCGAAGTACACGTTGTCGCCGATGCCGCGGCAGGCATGGGAAATCAGGCAGCCGGTCGCGATGGTGAAATTCTCGCCAATCTTTGTCTTGCCCAGATTGATGGCATAGACCGAATGGATCACGAAGCCCGGACCGATATCCGCATTGGCGTCGATGTGCACACTGGTAAACAATTCCGTGAATTTGCGGAAGAACAATCCCGAGATGCGCAGCAGTTGGCCGGCCACCGGAATGCGCACCCGCTTGGCCCAGCGCGAGTAGCGATACGAGATCACCGGCCAGGTGGAGTGCCGAACCAGAATCTCAAGTTTGTGTGTCAGACCGGGCTTCCAGTCGTCAGGGCGCGCCTGGTGCATGGCTCGGTCAATATCGGCTCGCAGGGTCTCGAACATTTCGGTCTAGCCTTTTTCCGTTTTAGCTGTTAGCTCTTAGCTTTTAGCTCTTACAGCTTGCGATAAATCGATTCGGGAACCGGGAAGGTACGGCGGTTCAACACCGCTCCCAGAACCCGGACATTGGCGGTCTCCAAATCGCGTACTGCCTTGCGGGCGCGCTCGCGGCGCGAAGCATGGGCCTTCAACACCAGCACAATTCCCTCGGCGCTGCGGCCCAGCACCAGGCCGTCATCGCTGGACTCGATTGGCGGAGCGTCGATCAGCACGAAATCGAACTCGCGCTGCAACTCCGGCAATAGGGAGCGCATGCGATCCGACCCCAACATGGTTTGCGTGCCCTCGGCTCCAGATCCGGAACTGAGCAGCCACAAATTTGAACGCGAAAGTGAGGTCACGAATCTGCGAATCGGATCGGAGGCTTGCAGAGCGTCGGTGAGCCCATAGTGATTGGTCACTCCGAACTCGTGGTGCAATCCCGGGGAGCGAAGATTGGCGTCAACCACGCAGACGGAACCGGAAATCTGTGTTGCCAGAATCTCCGCCATGCGGGCGCAAATCCAGCTGCAGCCGTTGCCCGGTTCCATCCCCGAGACCACCACCATGTGGCTTTTTGTGGGTCCGGGAATCATGAACACCCGCTGGACCAGCTTGAACAATTCATCCCGCTGTGCGTCTTCCATTTTCAATTGCAGGGGCAGCACCTCGACCGGCACAGGTGCGACTTTTACCGCATCGGGTTCGTCGACCGTGGTGTGTGTTTCCGCCGTGGTCTCGAACATCTCGCGTTCCCGGCCCAGGTTCTGCATCAGTTCGAAGTTTCTGCTCATAAGGTTCCGTTCCTGCTCCCCAAATACTCGGTTTCACCCGTAAAGTTTTTGTTCTAGTGAGGGCGCCCGCGCCGGCCGGGTGCGTTTTTCCAAGAGTGCAATAGCCGCGCCACGTCGCGCATGTGTTCGATGGCCTCGGCCGGGCTGAGCGTGTCTTTGGCCGCTTCCACGGCAGCCGCAGCCGAGCTGGCGTAATCCTTGGCCGCTCCCGACAACTCCTCGACTGGATGGAAGGGATCCCCGTTGCCCGCGTTCGACGTCATGTGCCGGTTCACGCCGCCGACGTCGGAAACGAAGCGTGTGATGTCGAGATCGTGCATCACTTCCCGCACCATCGCCAGATCCACCGTTTTCTTCTTCATGGCGAATCCCAGCGACAGGGAATGAAAACAAAAGTTGTTGATCTGGCGCGGAATGCCCTCGCTGATTTGGGCAATCTGATCCATGGCTTCGGGAGTGAACAGCCGCGCGCCCTTGTAGCCGGCCACCTGCACGCGGTGGTCGATGAAGCGGCCAATCTCTTCCCGGCTGAGGGGTTGGAGACCGCTCACCGAAGTGATGCGCTGCCGCAACTGCACCAAGGAAGGACTTGCCAGCTTGTCCGCCAGTCCCGGCTGTCCGACCAAAATGATCTGCAGCAACTTGGCTTGCGGAGTTTCGAAATCAGAGAGCAGGCGGACGGTTTCAAGCACGCTGGGATCGAGGTTCTGAGCTTCGTCAATGACCACGATGAAGCGCTTGCCGGCGCGCGCTTCCTGCACCAGGCAGCGGTTGAACTGATCGTGCATGCGGACAAAATCCTGCGACTCGCTCTCAATGCCGAGTTCGGCCAGCAGGAACCGCATGAACTCGCGCGAATTGCACTGCGTCTGGAAAATAAACGCGGTGCGCGCCGTCTGGTCGAACTTGGCCAGCAGGTGAAACAGCAGCGTGGTCTTGCCCATGCCGGGCCGCGCAATCAGGGATAGGAATCCCCGGTTCGCCTCGATGCCGTAATACAGCGAGGCCAGCGCTTCCCGGTGTGCCGGTCCCAGATACAAGTACCGCGGGTCCGGGGTCACGCCGAAGGGTTGTTCTCGAAAGCCGAAAAAGTCGAGAAACATTGTCTTAGCCTCGCTCCTCGATCACTTCACCGCTGCTCGCATCGAAGGTCAGGTCGCCGCCATGATGACCGTGACCGTGGCCGTTTCCATTGCCGTTCCGATGTCCATTGCCGCTGGCGTAGAGCGCGCCGTCTTCGGCATGGACCGGTACGGCGGCCAGAACCGGGATGCGCAACTCCGCCATGACTTCCGACGGAGTACGGAACGATTGATCGGCATAGTCGATCGCGAATACCACGCCCACGCTGACCGCCGAGGCCAGCAGTATCGCGACCAGGGCGAGCAGCAATGCCGAGCGGGTCGGAATCGTCGGTATCGAAGGATTCTGCACCACTGCGACGTTCAGCAGGCGGGTGCGGTCGAGAGCGTCTTCAATGCGCGCTTCTTCTTTCTTTTTCGTGTAGAGCAAGTAGTTGGCTTCGTTTTCTTTTTCCGAGCGGGTCAAATCGCTCTGCTGGATTCCCTGCTGCTCAAGCAGCCGCGCTTTTTCGTTGTAGGTGCCAATGATGCTGTGCAGCGCGGTCGCGCGAGCCTCGAAGCCTGCCAGGTCGGCTTTCGCTTTGGCAAGTTCGGAATTTACCCACGAATAGGTGGAGTTCTGATCGGTGACTTGCTCGGTCACCGGCGAATTCTCTTCCTTGGCCAGGGCGGCCCGAGTGTCATTGACTTCTTTATCCACTTCCTGCACCAGCGGATAAGTGGGCTGATACTTGGTCAGGAGTTCGGTGCGCTTGTTTTCCAGGGTGAGCAGCGTGGCTTTCAGGTTTTCGAGGACCTGAGCGTTATCGCCCTTCTTTACGCTGGTGGTGATGCGCGACGGGGTAGATCCCAACTGCTTCTCAAGGTCCCCGATACGCATCTCGGTTTCGGAAATCGAGGCGTTCGTGGTTTCCATCTGGCTGTTGAAGTCGGCCAGCTTTTGCAGCGTCATGTCGCGCAGCACCGCCGGGGCCACTCCGCCTTGCTCGGTAGCAAACTGCTTGAGTTGCCCTTCATTGGCCATCATTGCGGCCTTGTATTGATCCGCCTGCTGATCGAAGAACTGGAATTGTCCCATCGGATGATGAATCTCAAGATGTTTCTGCAGGTATGTGTCGTTCAGCGTGGCCAGAACTTTCGCCGCGATCTTGGGTTCATGCGACTCATAGGCAATGCTGATCACGTTGGTCTTTTTCAGCACTTCCAGCTGCAGGTCGGAACGCAGCTGCGAAACCGCCTTATCCGTCCGTTCCTGCGGGGTCTGGAAAGGATGAATGAACTTGGTCAGAATTGTCTTCTTGTCCAATCCGCAAGTGGTCACCACGGTTTCGAGCACGTCGTGGCTGGTGATCAATTCCACTTCTGAATTGATTTCTTCTTCCGCCACCGTGTCGTGGAACATCATGGGCGCGTTCTGATCCGGCGAGATCACCGTATCCACGCGTTCGCGCTTGACCAGCAGTTTGGTTTCCGCCCGGTACTTGGTGGGCAGCACCAGGGTTGACAGTCCCACGCCGATCACCACGCCGATGAAGCACAGCACCATCACTTTTTTGTGGCGGAACACAATGGAAGCCACGTCTCGCGCGGTGAACGAGTACGATTTGTGTCCGTAGGTGCTTAATGATTCGTTCATAAAGTCTCCATGAAATCCGTGTGTAATCCTACCCAGCCCACGCTTCCGAATCGCTTACGGGATCGCCAGTGGTAAATACGAACCCATGCTCAAGTTGGGGATGAAGCGATCGATTTTGGCCAGCACGTTCTTGGGGACCCATACCATGTCACCGGGATGCAGGTAGGGATCCTCGCTGAGATTGCCCGTCTTCTCCATTTTTTTCACGTTGAAAATTTTGGCTTCGGTCCACTGATCGTCGATGCGGCGGAACAGCACAACCTGCGAATGTTTGGCGGCCGACTGGAATCCGCCGGCGATGGCGACGGCCTGCACCAGCGTGACCTGGCCGTGCATGTCATATTTTCCCGGCTTCGCCACTTGTCCATCGGCAATGAAATAGGGCTTCTCGAAATCCTTCAACACTACGGATATCGGCGGATCGTTCAGGATCTTCGAGTAGGCGGTGTGCAGCGTTTGCGTCAATTGCGGGATCGTCTGGCCGGCAACCTGCAAGTCGCCGATACCGCGGAGGGTAACGAACCCATCGGGTTGCACCGCAACCGCGGTCTGATTGAATTCCGGGCTCAGATCAAAAGTAAGATCGAACGTGTCGCCGGGTTCGATTTTGTAGCGCGGCGTGCGTTGCGTAAAGGTCGCTTTACCCGCTGGCGACTTGGCTGCATCCGGCGGAGCCGGGCTCGGCGAGACGGGGTTCGTGGCCGCGGGCGTGGCTGGCGCGGCATCCGTTTTCGCGCTGCTGGCCACTTCCGGACCTGCCGGCGCACTTGCCGGAGATGCGAAATCTTTATTTGTCGGGGCGGCATTGGACTGGGCGGCGCAGACCGCGCCTAGAGCCAGCACTACCGCAATCACACTCAACATGGAACTTCGTTTCGTCATTCCAGTTTTCTTCATTCCAGTTTTTTTCATTCCAGCTTTCATTCCAGAAACCCTCCAGGCTCAAAAAACCTGACTCGTGCAAATGAACTTGTGAAACTGACTTGTCAAGCTAAAGAAGTGTGGCAGCTTCGCCCACCTCATAGGCGCCGGCTGCGTTAGCCGGCACGCCCTTAACCTTGGGAATCCGCTTTCAGAATCTCGCCCACGCCCACGGCCTCGGCCTGTCCTCGCGGACGCGGCGTCAGATTGTGCTGGCGGATTTTGTAGAGAATCCCGCGATAGCTGATGGACAACAGTTGCGCCGCCCGGCGGCGATTCCAGCCTGTGTATTCCAGAGTGCGGCTGATGGCGTAGATCTCAGCCTCCTCGCGCAGGCTGCGCAGGGACGGAGGATTGCCATCACTCCTGTCGGCCCCGTTTCCGTCATTGCGATATAGCTTGGCCGCGGCCTGGGTAGACTCAGCTTTGGCGACTTTCGTCTGTACTTCGCTCATATGCACCTCGCGACTGCTCGCGTCTTGGCTAGTGGTTCGCATTTCTTCAGAAGGGGAGAAAAGTGGTTTTACAAGGGCTCGACGTTGTAACCCGCCACCCGCACGCTTAACGAACGTTGAATCAGTCCGACCGAGATCACTACACTCTGGTCGCTGTTTTCCGCCGTAAGAATGCCTTCCAGCCCATCCAGTGCGCCGCCGGATACCCTCACCCGCTGGCCCACGTACAGAAAGGGGCGTTCCGCGTACCCGATCTTGCTGGAGAGCAACGTATTTATGTTCTCAATTTCATGATCGGGAATGGCAACTCCAACCCCGTGCACTCCGACAAACTGCACAACTCCCTGGGTCTGCAGGACCCGCACCCGGTCGCTGGAGGAATGATCCAGACGCACAAACGTATAGCCGGAGAACAGCGGCTGCTGGACTTCTTTGCGGCGATCGCTCCATTGGTTGATTTTGTTCACGACGGGGAGGAAGGACTGGATGCCTTGGTTTTCCAATTGACGGGAGACCAGTTTTTCGTGGCGGGAGCGAGTTCGAACCGCGTACCAGCGAGACTGCTCCCCTACCGGCGAAAATTCCACCGGCGGACGATCCGTCCCTCGCGCGATTCCTATACCGCTCATAGCTCCGCCCTCTCAGTCACATTTGTGGGCCTTTGCAGGTCACCTACAAATGGAGCTTTTCTGTGAACTGTCACCGGACAAGCGAGATCGACTCGCCTGCTCTTCGTTAGGGGGGGATGCACTGCCAAGTGAAAGCGCCGCTTCAACTTCACGGCTTTTTCAAAACAAGTGAGTTCAATCTAGCGATTCTTGCAAATTCTTGCAATGGGAAAAAAGTGTTGGTTACGAAAGACTTCAATAGAGGTAACAGGCTCCGTCGTGCTGGAGAAGAAAGGCTCTAACGAAGCATTTCCTCATCTGCAACTGAGAAGAGCTACCTGAGGGTCTAAAGGGAGAGGCCGCAATATGATGGAGCTAGTTGAGAGTTTACTCCATAACAATACGGGTGCGCAAGAAGTTTCACCCTTGACAAGAATTGCCATTCCGAGCCAAGCTGGCAATAACGGGTTGCCGCACGATCCACGGCAACTTTTTTCGAACCCAGGGCCATCAATGGATCAAGCTCCGCGCCACCCCCCTCTTCGCGAAGCCGCAGATCGCTTGTCGATCAATTCGCTTAGGAGTACGTATGAGAGTCCGCCACCTCGCTCCGCTCGCTCTGTGTATTCTGGCTATCTTTTGTTTGATGGCGGTACCTTCACGAACAGTCAAGGCCACGCAAGACCACACGGCACCTCCGCCACCGCCGCCCCCTACCGTGGGTGAATTTGGCGGTCCGCTGGCGGGATTAACCACGAACATCACCAACCTGTTTAACGGTGGTTATGGAACCTTCGCCACCAAATGGGATCCGATCCTCGGGTTAGGTCCGGTTTATACCAAAACGGGTTGTTTCACTTGCCACGGTGCAGGAGAGGATGTGCTGACGGGAACCGCCGGCAACACCAGCACCGTAACCGGAACCCGCTACGGCAAGTGGAATCCTGACAATACCTTCAACTATCTCGACGGCCTCGGCACCTACCCTGAAAACGAAGGTGGCCCGATCCTGCATGGCGCGTCGAACGCGGCGTTCGGAACGCTACCCAGCTGCAATGTCATGTCCATTACCAGCATCACCGAGTCCGGAACGACGGTGACGGTCACCACCAACGGCGCCAGCGGGTTCGACGTTGGCCAGAACGCGATGATCCTCAACGTACCGGTTACTGGCTACAACGGAACGTTTCCCATCGTCAGCACTCCGTCGACCACTACATTCACTTACACCGACACGGTTTCTGATCTCGCCAGTTCGAGCGGAGGAACGGCGCAGAATCTTCCGCACGAAGTTGTGCCCGCCGATGCCACTGTGGTCAGCACGGTCCGCTCGCCGCAGATGTTTGGCTTCGGACTGATTGACAACATTCCCGATGCTTCCATCCTGGCGAACGTCGGAATCTCCAAGCCCTACGGCATTACCGGCGTGGCCAACATGGTGGCCGACGAGTACGGCAATATCCGTCCCGGCAAGTTCGGACAGAAATTAAATGCAGTCTCGCTGTTCCAGTTCAACGCCAACGCCGAGTTCAACGAACTGGGCATTACCACCACGAACAGTTATTTCGGAGTCGCCAGCGCGTTTAATCCGAACGAGCATCTGCCGCAGGGACTGCCGTATCCCAGCGCCTGCCAGACCGACCCCAACTCGCCCCAGGACGTCAGCCAGATCAACATGATCCACATGACCCAGTTCCTGGCGCTGATGGCACCGCTTCCTCTGGGGACGCAGACTTCCTCGACTGAAGCCGGTCAAATCGTGTTCAACAACATCGGCTGCAGCACTTGCCACATCCAGAGCTTCACCACCCAGGCCAACGTCACGCTGCGCGCGACCGGTGGCGGAGTAACGGGCGTGGTCGCTTCTCTCAGCAACGTCACCTTCAGCCCCTACTCGGATTTCCTGCTGCACGATATGGGCAGCGGCGATTCCGGCGGCATTCCCTATCAGCCTGAGGGAGCCGGTCAAGCCAGCCTCACCATGTGGCGTACTTCTCCTTTGTGGGGACTTTCGAACATTCTGCCCACGGCGGGCGGTTATATGCACGACAACGGCTCAACTTCGCTGAATGCCGCGATTCTCCGGCACGGCGGCGAAGCGGCCACGGTGGTTTCCAATTATGAAGCGCTGGATTCCACCGACAACGCGAACCTGTTGGCCTTCTTGAATTCGCTTTAAGAGGATTTAGTTCGCCGGCAAAGTGAACTTGATCGTGATTCTGGTTTGACTTTCGACCGGTCGGCCGTCCACAAAGTAAGGCTGATATTTCCACTGCCTTACGGCTTGGACGGCCGCTTCGCTTAGCAGCGGATCTCCCTGGATCACATCGATATTCCCCACCGCGCCCTCGCCTTGAACTTGCACATCCAAAACCACCGACCCCTGAATGCGTTTTGCTTTGGCTTCCAGAGGATATTGCGGCTCTACCCGGTGAATCAGACGGGAGGATGATGAAGACGCAGTTGCCGCAGCCTGCGCTGGACTTGCCGCCGCCGGGCGACCCGTTGGATCCATGCGGTAGATGACCTTGCCATTCTGTGTGACCACCAGGCTGCCGTTGGATGCTTCGCGATTCGCGAGGCTCGACGTTTTTTGCGGAGAAGCAGCACCAACATCTTCCGCAAGCGGCGGATTTCCGCTCGGAATTTCTTGCTCGGGCGCAGAGTTCGCGCTGGCGGCTGCCGGCGATTCGATCGGTCGTGTTGCCGCGGCCGGCTTGATCGCCCTCGTCGCTCGCCATCCCAGAGCCGCCCCCAGCGCGATCGCCGCGGCAATCACCAGCAGTGCGAGAATCGTGGTCCCCGGACTCCTCGTTCCGGGAATCTCCGGTTCTGCGAGAGGAATCGCTTCCTCAGAATTTCTGGGAGATCCCGCAACGGCCTCCACGATCGTTGATGGATTCTGGACTCTCGTCGCTTGTCCGCTTTCCATTTCTCTCTTGTGCTGGATGTGCTCGACCACTCGCTGGGAGAGCGCCAACAGCGCGTCCGAATCGCCTGCTGAGAACGCACTCGGGCGGTCGGAAAATACTTCCAGAATCCCAAAGACTCGGCCTTCATCGACAACGGGAGCCATCAGCATGGAGCGAACTCCCAGCCAGCGGCACGCATCGGCGTTTACTCGTGGGTCGGTCTCCGTATCGGCGCAACGTTGGACTTGAGCCGTGTGCAGACATTCGGCGACCAGGCCAGAAGAAGTCTCGACCCGCACACCCAGGTCAGGAGCATTCGCGCCACTGGTGGCGCGGCAAATCATTTCCCCACATCTTTCGAGAGCAATCGCCGATCCCGTGGCGCGACATGCACTCTTTGCCTGTTCCACGACTTCATGCAGAGCCAGATCGAAGGCAACGTCCAATGAGACCGCTCCGCCTCCATGCGCTTCCACGGTCTGCGCCAGTTGGCTTACGCGGTCAAAAGTTGGCTGAAGCTCTCCCTGTCCGTACGGGCGAGGGTTGGGTGGCATCGCAGCAGATGAGTGCGGTCTCGGGATGGGATCTTGCGACATGCCGTTTCTGAACGTCTACGCCACGGACAGCCATTATGCGACGGTTTCGCCTGACCTTCAAGAATCGATTCTGACCAGCCGAGGATTCCCGTTTTGGCGGCCTGGCCACCCTTCGAACCGAATCTCCATCGGCGCGAAGCTAAGAGCCGCCATTTTAACTTGTAGAATGATCGCGGGGCGTAGAGCAGAATCGGCCGGCCAACCGCGGCACGCGCCTTCCAGGATGCAACCAGGAACAAACTGATGCGCACTACGGTCGTGGGTTCTGGATACGTAGGATTGGTGGCGGGCGCTTGTTTTGCGGACCTGGGTCATGACGTAGTGGTGGTCGACAACGACCATCGAAGACTGGTCGACTTGCGCAATGGCCAGGTCCCGATTCACGAAAATTTTCTGCCCGAGTTGCTCAGACGTTATCGCGGCAATCGACTTACGTTTTCCGAGGACTTGAAAGAAGCCGTCCGCCAGAGCGCGGCAGTTTTTGTCGCGGTCGGGACTCCACCCACCGAAAGCGGCGAGGCCGACCTGTCCAGCGTAGAGTCGGTGGCGCGCGAAATTTCCGGCGGCATCGACGCCTACAAAGTCATCGTCGAGAAAAGCACCGTGCCGGTCTATACCAGCGACTGGATTCGCAGGATCATCTTGCGCAACGGCACCGACCCTGCGCTCTTCGACGTAGCCTCCAATCCGGAATTTCTCCGCGAAGGCACGGCGGTCACGGATTTTCTATTCCCCGACCGTATTGTCGTCGGCTGCGATGCCGAGCGATCCGCGGCCATTCTGCGCGAAGTCTACGCGCCCCTCACCGGCGGGACTTACTACCACCGGGCCGATTCCATTCCACAGCCCGATGGCGCCGTAGTTCCGCCGACCATGATCGTCACCAGCACCAAGAGCGCAGAGTTGATCAAGCACGCCTCGAACGCTTTTCTCGCCATGAAGATTTCCTTCATCAACGCGGTTGCTTCGGTCTGCGAATCCGTGGGCGCCAACGTGAATCAGGTGGTGCACGGCATCGGCTCCGACGCTCGCATTGGACCTCGTTTCCTGAACCCCGGCATCGGCTATGGGGGTTCGTGCTTCCCCAAAGACATCATGGCGTTTCGCGCGGTGGCCCGCGAATGCGGCTATGATTTCAGCCTGCTCGATGAAGTGATGCGTATCAACGAGGATCAACGCCAGCGCTTCCTGCGCAAAGTGCGCAGCGCTCTGTGGACGGTTCGGGGCAAGCGCCTCGGTGTTCTCGGTCTCGCCTTCAAAGGTGGAACGGATGATATCCGCGAATCTCCGGCGCTGTTCCTGGTGCAGGCTTTACTGCAGGAAGGTGCGAAGATTTCCGCCTACGATCCGGCCGCTATGGATCGCGCGCGGGAAGTGCTCGGCTCATCTGTCACGTTCGTCGATTCCGCCTACGAGGCTGCCCATGGCGCCGACGCCCTTCTGATCCTGACCGAGTGGGAAGAATTCGCCAATCTTGAACTAAGCCGGCTGCGCGCCGAACTCACATACCCCATCGTCATTGACGGCCGCAACCTGTATGATCCCGACGCCATGGCTGCTCAAGGATTCACCTATTTCAGCGTAGGACGCGCCGCGTCCCTGCCGGACGGAGTGCCGGCCAGCGCTTTGAAGAATAGCAGGACCGCATGAGCACGAAGCCTGCGGTGGTCACTACTTTGACGGACTCACTGTCGCCGCCACGAAGTCGGTGAGCTTGTTCACCGCTTCGCGTTCTTCCTTCGTGTTCATCTCGAATGCAATTCCCATCCCGAAGCCGGGATGCGATGTTTGCACTTTGCCGTGCAGATGCAACTTCATATCCTGGGTTCGAACTACGATTTCGACGGGTGAGCCTTGCGGATATGGCAAGGGCGCTTCCAGGTAGCAACCGCCCGAACTCAGGTCCGTGAGGCTGCAATGGGTCGGGACGCTCCTTCCGGTGCGATACACTTCCGCACTTATACGGCAGGTGTAGCGCGAATGCGTGCGGCGGTTGCCGGGATCGGCGTTTGCCGCGGCTTCTGAGTTGGCAAGCCCGCTGGTCTGCACCTGCCCTTGTTCCTCAGGGGCCTCGACCACGGTAGCCGCGGACGACTGCTCTCCGTGACTCTGCTCATGCACCGACATCGTAGCCACCTGCACCGGTTCCTTCATCTCTACCGTACGGCCAGGATTCTCTTGCGGCGCGTCCGTCGGCAGATTGTCTTTGAGGTAGTCCTCCAGCAGACGCCGTGAAGCTTTAGGTACATCGACAAACTGCACTCCGCCGCGGCCGGTCCAGTCCTGCCATACCAGATGTCCCGACAGCCGCACGCTGGCCGATTGCCCCGGAAGTTGATATTGAAAATAAACCTTGCTGGTAGGCGGAAGGCTCTTGCCGAACTGCACAGCCATCCCAGTCTCCGACAAGTTCACCAGCGTGGCGTTTTCGCGCTCGACATTCGCGTAATCGATCTTGGCATGCGTATGAACGCTGGCCCGCGCAGCTCTCCGCTTTTCTTTGGCCAGCAACGCGCGGGCTGCGCTCAGGCTGCTCAAAGCCCGCTCGTAGGCCACGGGTTTATAGAGCACGAAATTCACGCCCAGGGAAAACAACTCGCGCACGCTCTCCTGCGAAGGCACCACCACAACCGCCAGCGTGGAGTCATTCTGGCGCGTCTGCCGCGTCTGTTCGAGCAATTGCATGATCTCGGCGTTCGTTCCGCCGTCGACGATGACGATGTCGAACCGTTCTTGTGCGGCCCGCATAGTCGCCCGCGCCAAATTCGGGCAGGACTCAACCATAATGTTGAGTTCGTTGAGCACTTGCCGCAACACTTTAGCTTCGGTTTCGTTGGCGCACACCAGCAGGGCGGAGAGAGTCATACGTTTTTAATCTAGGTATCCTCCGTTCGACGGACAAGTTACCAGAGTCACAGTGGCCGGGACTTGGACCTTGGACCTGAGGTCCGAGGTCCGAGGTCTGAGATCCGAGGTCCAAAGGTCCGAGCTCCGAGGTCTCACGCCTGACGCCCGATTCGCAACTACACCTCGCTCTTGCCGCTGCGGGCCATGAGGTCCTGAATGGCTTCACGGGGAGATTTTCCGGCGTGCAGGATGGCGTGCATCTGCTCGCTGATGGGCATTTCTACGCCGCGGGCTTGTGCCAGGCCGACGGCGGCGGTGGTGGTGAAGACGCCCTCAGCAACCATGCCGTGCATGGCGGCGATGATATCGGGCAACTTTTTTCCGCGGCCCAGTTCGACTCCCACGCTGCGATTGCGGGACAGGCCGCCGGTGCAGGTGAGCACGAGATCGCCGAGGCCGGCGAGTCCGGCCATGGTTTCGGCGCGGCCTCCGCAGGCGACGACCAGGCGCGTCATTTCGGCGAGGCCGCGGGTGATGAGGGCGGCGATCGAGTTATGGCCAAGGCCCAGGCCATGGCAGACGCCGGCAGCAATGGCGATCACGTTCTTGAGAGCGCCGCCAAGCTCGACGCCCACCACGTCGCCGTTGGTATACACGCGGAAACTAGGATCGCTGAACTCGCTTTGCGCCGTGTGCAGCAGCGTGTCGTTGGTTGATGCGACGGTGACGGCAGTGGGGTCGCCGCGCGCGACTTCCTGGGCAAAGGAGGGACCGCTGAGAGCGCCGACGGGATTGGTGGCGCGGCCAGACGCGAGCACCTGCGCGATCACTTCGGTCATGCGCAAAAGCGTCCCTTCTTCCAGACCTTTCGTGGCGCTGACGATGAGAGCCTGCGCCGGAATCAGCGGCCGCATGCGCTCGAACAGCGCGCGGCAATGCTGCGAGGGCATCACGCTGACTACGATCTCCGCGCTGTCGAGCACGGCCGCGAGATCATTGCTGGCGGTGACGGCTTCGGGAATGGAACGCCCGGGAAGAAACTTTTCGTTGACTCTCCGGTCGGCAATGGAGGCGCACACATCCTGCTCGTGCGCCCACAGGCGGACACGGTGCGAGCCCATGCGCCCGAGCACGATGGCGAGACCCGTGCCCCATGCGCCGGCTCCGATGATGGCGAGGTTACTCATTTTTTCCTCAGGGCAAAACGAGGCTCGCCGCCGGAAATGAGGCGTCGAATGTTCTGTTGATGGCGGGCGATGACCAGGGCCGATGCGGCGGCGACCAAAGCGATGGCGACGGCGTCGCGGACTGGATTCGCATACCACATGACAATCGGAAAGGCGGCCGCGGTGATGACCGACCCCAACGAAATGATACGAGTCGCGAGCACAACCACGATGAAAATGATCATGGCAATCAAAACCGTCAGCGGGCTGACGTGCAGAAATGCGCCGAGAGCCGTGGCCACGCCCTTGCCGCCACGAAATCTAAGCCACAGCGGAAACATGTGTCCCGCGATCGCCAGCAAGGCGGCCGCTGCCATCACGCGAAACAGGCGTGGATCATTTGCAGGAAACTGCGAGATTGCAATCGCAAGTTGGACCGCACAGAATCCTTTGGCGGCGTCGAGCATGAGCGTGAAAACGCCCAGGGCCGGGGACTTGCGCGAAACATTGGTAGCGCCGATGTTGCCGCTGCCGCTCTGGCGAATGTCTTCGCCGCGAAACATGCGGACCAGCAGATATCCGAATGGAATCGAACCCAAAAGGTAACTGGCAGCGGCGATGAGGAGGAGGTGAGGCATTCTCTAGTTCTGAGTCGCGAGTCCGGAGTCCCGAGCGAACGGAAACCGGGCCAGCTTGGTGTACTTCGATCCTTTCGGCGAAAGTTGGCTTTGATACAAAAAGAACGCGCGGGCTGTCATGGTACCAAACTCCGCCGTGGTCAGAGAGGCCAGCCGGTTCTGCAAAGGCGCGAATACAGGATTCGGGCGGTCTTCTTTGCGCCAGCGCGGCGAGCCTGATCCGCCGAGCCCGCGCGCCAGGGTCAGATGCGGACTGAAGGCGCGTTCTTCTTTCGGGATGCCGAGCGCGGGCATGGTGTCATCAATGGCAGCAGCCAAAGCGGCAAGCTCGGGGCCCGCTTCCATGCCAATCCAGAAAACCCGCGCGGCCTTGGGATTGGGGAAGAAGCCGTAGCCGCGGAAGTGGATCTCGATCGGATTCGAAACCATGGCGGTCAGAGTTTCTTTGATTTTCTGCACGCCGGCTTCCGGTTGTTCGCCGATAAATTTCAGGGTGACGTGGAGCGATTCCGGCTTTAACCAGCGGGCATCGGGCGCGAAGGGGCGAACGCCTTCCATGAAAAGGGAGATGCGCTCGCGAATGGCGTCGTCAAGGTCGACAGCGATGAAGAGGCGCATGTTAGTCCCGAGTCCCGAGTCCCGAGTCCTGAGTCCCGAGCAAAATCGGAGTCGTGAGTGGCTCGGGACTCGCGACTCAGGACTACTACATCAATTTCCTTCTTACCATGTCGAGGGCCATGGTGGACGCGAAGCGGCGGATGCGCTTTCTGTCGCCGGCAAACTTGCGCTGCACGACTTCGGTGCCGCGATCGGTCGCGACGGCGTGAAACACAAGCCCGACAGGCTTTTCCGGCGTTCCACCGCCTGGGCCCGCGACGCCCGTGATGCCTACACCTAGCGTTGACTCGCAGCGGTAGCGAATGCCTTCGGCCAGAGCGGCGGCGACTTCGCGGCTGACGGCGCCGTGACGCTCGATCATGTCGGCGGGAACTCCGGCTAGTACAGTCTTCAACTGATTGGAGTAGACCACCGCGCCGCCCAGAAAATATCGCGAGCTGCCGCTGATCGATGTTATGCGTTCGGCGAGCAGGCCTCCGGTGCACGACTCGGCGACGGCGATGGTGGCGTTGCGCATCTGCAGCCAGTAGCCGGCGATCTGCTCCAACGATTCTCCGTTGCGGGAGTAGACGGCGTCGTCGAGTTCGTCTTCGACGAGTCCAGCAACCTCGTCGGCGCGGCGTTGCGCGGCTTCGAGCGATGTGGATTGGGTTTTGAAGTGAAGTTCAATTTCTCCAGCGCCGGCGAGAATCGTGGTTTCAACATCCGGATAACGCTTGTAGATGGGAGCAACCCGAGCGTCCACGTGCGATTCGCCGAGCATGGCGACTTTCAGCGTGCGCGTGAAGAAGTGTGCGGGTGGAACCTTGGCGCGAAGGCGCTCGCGAACTTCGCTTTCAAACAGAGCTTTCATTTCATGCGGCGGGCCGGGGAGCAGAATGACGATGTGTTCGCGTCCATCGAATTCACCGCAGAGCCACTGGCCCGGAGCCGTGCCATTCGGATTGGGAAGAGCGGTCGCGCCCTTGAGCACATCGGCCTGCTTGGCGTTGTTCGGCGCCATTTTCCATCCGCGCTCGGCAAAGCGCTGTTCCAGTCGCGCCAGAATTTCGGCATCGCGATGAAGTTTTACCCCGAGGGCCTCGGCGATGGCTTCGCGGGTGAGATCGTCTTCGGTGGGGCCAAGGCCGCCGCTGCAGACCAGGATGTCGGAGCGAAACAGAGCGTGCTCTGCGGCCGCTGTCAAACGGTTCTGGTTGTCGCCGACGATGCATTTGCACACCACATCGATGCCCAGCAGGTTGAGCTGCTCGGTGAGATAGAGCGAGTTGGTATCCATGCGGTGCGGGGTCAGGAGTTCGGATCCCACCGCGATAATTTCGGCGTTCACGAGTTAGCAGTGTAAATGAAACGGAGTGAGGTTCGCGCTCATTCCGGGAACAAGCGCAGGCCCTGAATATTCCAGGAAAGATGGTGCACGGCGCTGGTCGTGGCGAGCACTACGGATCGTCCGGGAGCGAAGGCGAGGCCAACCAGTCCCTGGCCTGCGACTTCAAGACTTGCCTTGGCGTCGGGAGTGACCTTCACGATCCCGCGAGTGCCCGAGAGTGACGCCGCGACGTACAGGTTGCCCTCGGCATCGAAAGTCAATCCCTGAGGACGTCCCAGGCCTCTGAAAAAAGTGCTCACGGTTCCGTTGGGATCGATGCGGAATACGCGGTCATTCGGTCCGGTCACGAACAAATCGCCGCGCGGTCCGAAGGCCATGTGGTAAGCCGAGAGGCTGGGTTCGAGGGTGGCGAACACAAACATCTGCTGGTCGCGGGCGATTTTGAAAATCGTGCCGTTGCGGTCGCCGACGTAAAGGTTTTCCTCGCGATCGAAAGCGATGCCGGTGGCCACGCCCAGGCCTTCCGCGTAGGTGGTCATAGCCCCGTTGGGCGCGACCCGATACACGGCGCCGTCGTAGCGCGAGGAAACGTACATTTGTCCCTTGCTGTCGAACGCAATCGCGGTCGCGTTCATCATTTCGGTGACGAAGGGCTTGATCGCGTAATTAGTGTCGATCTTGAAGATGGCGACGGGAACCTTTTGTCCCCGAGATCCCGAGAAGGTGGCGTAGATATTTCCCTCGGCATCGAGAGCGGGATTGGTGACGGGATTCAGGTTCTCGGCGATGGGGACGGCAACCTTGACGCCGTAGGGATTGCTGACGTGGCCATCGGTTGCCACGATGACTGAACCGCTCGCTGCGCCCTCGGGGACACGAGCGACGACGAAGGCATCGGAGCTCACGACGATGGAGCCTTCCGTGTCGCCGAATTTTATTTTGGGCTGGAGCAGTTGGCGCGGGCGCAGGCCGGACCCGATGATGCGGATTTCGCCTCCGCCCAGCGCGCAGGAAGGCACAACCGATTCAATGTGTGGAACGCTGTTGCCAGATTTCTTGCCCAATATGCGATCTGAAAGACTCATGCCGATTCCGTGGCTAGTAACGCGACTCGAATAACGCGAGACTGACTCGTTATCCTAACGCAATTCTATTTTAATAGACTTGAGCGAAGCAGAAATTGCAAGACGGCGAGCGCGTAGATTCCGGCCGCAACATCGTCGAGCACAATGCCGGTCCCTGCGGGAAGTTTTTCCAGTTGGCGTACGGGCGGAGGCTTGAGGATATCGAACACCCGGAAAAGTACGAAGCCCGCGAGAAGAGTTTTCCACGCCATGGGAACGGCGATGAGGGCGATGAGCTGGCCGGCGACCTCGTCGATGACGACGAATTGCGGGTCTTTGTTGCCGGTGGCGCGGGAAACTTCGCTGGCGGCAGGAATGCCGATCGCAATGACGACGAGGATCAGAGCGATCTGAACCGGCGTGCGCATGGCCTGCGGGATGACGTGGGCGAGTGCTGCCCACAGCAGTACAGTTGCGGCCGACCCCCAGGTTCCGGGTCCTGGGCGCAGGCGGCCGATGCCGAAGAATGTGGCGACCAGCGTGGCCCAGAGGCGGGGACGGATGGAGTCTTTTGGATCGGTCATTTGTTTTCGTCGCCGTCCGCCTCGTCAACGATTCCTTCTTCTATATCGGTTACTGGCGATGAGATGACGTAGGCTCCGCTGGCCCATTTGCCGAGATCGACAGTGCGGCAACGCTCGCTGCAAAAAGGATAATCGGCGGCTGTCTTGGTCACGGCTTTTTTGCAGATCGGGCAGCGGAGTTTGGCGGCTTTTTTGCCAGGCATAGTGCTTCAATTGTAGATAGATTTCGATTGCACAGGGAAAAGCTTGATAGAACGTTATCCGTTTAGGATTCGTGCCACCACATCATAGTCGTGCGCTTCGGTAATTTGGCAGCGGTAGAAGCGGCCCGGTTGCGGCTCGGAACCTTCGGGAAAATCGTTGACCAAAACCTTGCCATCGATTTCGGGGGCGTGCATGGCAGTGCGGCCTTCGAGCAGGAGTTCGGTTTCCTCGGACTCGCCTTCGAGCAGCAGGTCGAATTCGCGCCCCACCAAAGCCTTTTTCTTTCTCTTGCTGATGCGGCGCTGGATGGTCATCAGGTGCTTGCGGCGGCTCTCGATTTCGCGAGGCGAAAGCTTTTTATCGAGATCGTAGGCCCCTGCACCTTCCTGATCGGAGTACGAAAACGATCCCAGCCAGTCGAATTGCGCTTCGCGGACGAAGTCGCAAAGTTCCTCAAATTCCTTTTCAGTTTCTCCGGGAAAGCCGACGATGAATGAGGTGCGCAGGGTGAGATCGGGAATGCTGCGCCGCATCTTCTGGATCGAGCGCAGAAAAACATCGGCCCCGCCGCCGCGTTTCATGCGCTTGAGCACGGTCGCAGAGGCATGCTGCAAAGGCACATCCATGTAGGAGCAAATTTTTTCGTGCGCCGCGATCGTCTCCAGCAGCTTGCCCGTAATCTTGTTGGGATAGGCATAGAGAAAACGAATCCAGCGCAAGTCTTCAACCTGGGCGAGCTTTTCGAGCAGCAGCGCGAGGCCGTCTTTCAGGCCGAAATCTTCGCCGTAACAGGTGGTGTCCTGGCCGATGAGCGTGATCTCGCGGACTCCGGCTTGCGCCAGTTGCTCGGCTTCGGCGATCACGGATTCAAAGCGGCGGGAACGAAACTGGCCGCGAAGTTGGGGAATGATGCAGAAGGTGCAGGGATGATCGCATCCTTCGGCGATCTTGATATACGCGCGATGCTGCGGCGTCGCCAGGATGCGGGGTGTGACTTCGTCGTAAAGATAGTTAGGCAGATCGGAGACGGTGCCGTCCCAGCTTTCGCGCGAGAAGCGTCCTTGCGCGGCGCGTGCAGCGCCCTCAGGACGCGAAGGCAGAATCACGAAGGGCGAACCTGCGGTCGAAGCTGCCGCCACGCCGGTTGCGGCCAGAATATTTTCTAACTCGCCGGTTCCCACGACCGCATCGACTTCGGGAATATCTTTGCGAATCTGGTCGCGGAAACGCTCCACCAGACATCCCGCGACCACCAACTTCTTCGCTTTGCCGTTGGCTTTATGCCCGGCCATTTCCAGAATGGTGTTGACGGATTCCTGCTGAGCGCTTTCGATGAACGAGCAGGTGTTGACCACGATCACGTCGGCATCTTCGGCGCGGGGAGTGAGTTCTGCGCCGGCGCGGGCGAGCAGTCCCATCATGACTTCGCTATCCACCAAATTCTTTGGGCAGCCCAGGCTCACGAAGCCGATTTTTGTCGGTCGATTGCCGGATGGGAGCACAAGTCCGCCCTCCGCAGGCTTGTTTTTCCCGCGTTCACTCGAAAGGGCGTGCGGAGCCGCTACTGTGGGAGTTTTCGTCAACATGCGATCTTTTCAGTTTAACACTCGCAGACCACACCTTGATTCTGGCCCGCGCCTACGCAACAACCTTCGCAAGCGACTGGGAAACGGCTTTCAGCACGACAGGCGATGGAACCAGAATCGGCAGGTCCGCGTCATTGCCAAAAATAATGCTCGTCGTGCTAGGCTTAGTGCTTACCACCGTACAATTTGAGCACCATCTTCGCTGGAGGATCAATGGATTGCCATCGGTTCTGGGTTGTGATCGGACTCCTGGGAGCGGTACTGGGCGCATCGGCGGCTGCGCAGGACGAAAAAAATGAAGTGGGCGGGTTCGTCGGCCGGATCTTCATCAGCGATCAGGGCATCACTGGCGCAACCTATTTGAGTCCGACAATCGCTTTTGGCAAAGGGCTGACGTACGGGGGAGAATACGCGCGGCGATTGTTCGTCACGCCCGTTTTCGCCATTTCCGGCGAGGCCGTCATCGCCTACAACGGCGACGAAAAGGTCAATGGCGGTTCCTACGGGAACGACGTGGTGCCGTCAAAGATCAAAGAATTGTTTGTAACTCCCGCCGCGCGCTTGAACTTGTTCCCCACGACGGCGGTTTCTCCATGGGTCAGTTTCGGCGCGGGGTTTGGACACATCACCCAAGGAAACACGCTGGTCTACGGAGATCCCAATCCGGGCAAGACCACCACTTCGGCCGTGATTGAAGGCGGAATTGGATTGGATGTGAAGGTCTGGCGTACGTTGAGCCTGCGGGGCGAAGTTCGCGACTTTTGGGCAGGCGAGCCCAATTTTCCTTTAGCCCAAACCGGTAAGAGCCGATTCCACAATTACTTTGTAGGCGCTGGCTTGTTCTGGCGGTTCTAGGCGGCTGCGATTAAGGGGCTGACGCGCTGATCGGAGTCCCTCCACCGCCTCCGTGAATCAGCAGTAAGAGCAGAAGCGCGGCGCCGCCTGCTCCGGCCGCAATCCATTTCGGGCTGATGCCACTCAGAGCTCCTGTCGGTTTGTCTGCCCCTCCACAGACTTCGGATTCGTCATAACTTTCCTGGTGTCCTTCATGGACGGAAGCGCGCTGGGATGAGTCCTTTTCCTGGGCCGGCTTGGCGCGGCCTTTTTCGTGATCCACGTTGACGTCGTTCTTGTGTGCCGCGACCTGCACCGTCCCGTTCAGATCGGTGACCACATACTGCGTCCACTGGGTATTGAGCACAGGAACTACATGCAGGCATTTCACCACCACCCGGAATCCGCGCGATGTGCCGACGGAAACGCCGCCGTGATCGAGTTCCAGGTAATCTCCCTGAAACTTGGCAACCGACTCGGGAGCCAGCAAGACGGTCGATCCCTCGAAACTCAAGTCTGCTGAAGCTCCAGGTTTGGTCTCGATGAGGTCGCCGGCGAAAATCGCCGATGAGTCGCGCCCCTCGGCGCCGTTGATCCACACGCCGCCCTGGGCGTGAAGAATCGCTCCGCCCGCGTGGGCAGGCAAATCCTGCGCCAACAGCGATTGCGAAATGAGGACTGCCATGACCCAGCAGAGCACACAACGTATGATGGAAACGAGCATCGCGAAAGACCGATTTACACAAACTTCTCCCCATGGAATCGTAACGATCGGCAGGGCGCAGCGTCTATTACTCTCTGGATGCGCTTTCTGCGATCCCTGCGCCCGGGCTGTCAGGTCTTATTCCCATTTGTAATACTTGTTTCGGATGGGTAAAACTTTGTAAATCGGCGATTTAGACCCTCGCAGCGGGTTACAGTAAGGAGTGAGGCGTATGAACAGAAAGAAGTCAGGAGTCGTAATTTCGTATGTCATGTCCGTTGTAATCGGGCTGGCGTGGATAGTGTGCCCGGCAAGTCCGCGCGCTTGGGCGCAAACGCAAGATGCCGGGCAAGCCGTTATTGCCAAACGCATTGGAACCATCAAGGCCATTAACGGCAATGCGGTTACGTTGGCAGTGAGCGGAAGCCCGGATGTTGCGGTGACGGTGCTGCCCGAGGCGCGCCTGCTTCGCCTGTCGCCGGGTGAGAAGGATTTGAAGAATGCCACGCCGGTGCAGTTGACCGACCTTCATGTGGGCGACACCATCCGCGCCCGCGGCCACGGATCGAGCGACGGCAATTCGATCTCGGCGCTCGAAATTGTGGTCATCACCAGTTCGGCCTTGGGAGCGGTGCGTGATCAGATTCGCGAGGATTGGCAAAAGCGCGGGATCGGCGGCGTGGTTTCGTCTGTCGATGCAACCGCGGGAACCGTGAATCTCACCATCCCCAGCCTGACCGATAAGAAGACGCTGGTCATTCACGTTTCCGCGAGCACGGTGATTCGCCGTTACGCTCCGGACTCGGCGAGTGCCGAGTCCGCGAAGCCGATTACGCTCGCGGATATTCGTGGGAACGATCAGTTGCGGGCGCGTGGTGATCGCAGCGCCGACGGAAACGCATTCAGCGCAGTCGAGATTCTGACCGGCTCGTTTCCTTATGTCGAGGGACCGATCAAGTCCGTGGACGCAAGCGCCAAGACTGTGACCGTTCAGGATGTGTTGAGCAAGAAGGCGGTGCAGTTGCAGATTTCTTCAGAATCCCAGCTGCATCAGGTGCCGCCAGAGATGGCGCAGCGTATGGCGATGATGCTGCGGGCGGTGAAGTCCGGAGCTGCGGGAGGAGGCGCGCCGAACGGTGCGGCCTACGGCTCAGGCGGACCTCCCGGTGGCACATCCGCGAGTGGCGGGCCTCCGAGCGGAGCAGCGGCGAGTGGTGCACCTCCCAGTGGTGGACCGCCAAGTGGGGGACCCGGCGGAGCGGCTGCCGGCGCCTCTTGGGGGACGGGCGGAGGCCAACGTCAAGGTGGAGCTGGTGGATTCCAGCGCATGCTTGAGCAGACGCCCGCGGTTACCCTGGACAATCTCCATAAAGGAGATGTGGTGGCGATTCTGGCCACGGAGGGAACTGCATCAACGGGGGGAACAATCATCAAACTGTTCAGTGGAGTAGAACCCATTCTCACGGCCGCTCCCAGCGCCAGTCAGGCGATGATGCTTACGCCGTGGAGCCTGGGCGGCGGCGCTCCTGGTGGGGAAGGCTCGCAATAAAGTTCCAGAGCGGTCTAGCCGTTCATAGAAGCGGTGGGTTCATACTTTCGTTGAAAAATGGAAAGAGGAAAATAACGGTGCAGCGCTTCGTTCGCTTATTTTGCATAGTATTCTTTTTCGCATTCCTGGTCGCGGCCTCGTTTGCACAGACCACGCCTGCGCAAACCACTCCCACGCAGGCCGCCCCTTTGGGCGCTTTGCGCGGACAGGTGACGGATCCTTCCGGAGCTGCGATTTCCGCGGCCACCGTGATTATGACGCCGGAAACCGGCTCGCCGATTGTCGTCCAGAGCGGCGGCCAGGGGAACTACGAGTTCAAGAGTCTGGCCGCCGGCAAATATACGCTGACCGTCGCCGCGGAAGGATTCACGCTCTTCGAGAACGACAGTGTGGTGATCGCTGAGCAGGCCCTGCGCCTCAACGTCACCATGAGCATTGCGGTGGAAGAGCAGAAGGTGCAAGTGTCGGACACGGCGCCGACCATTGACGTCAATCCCAGCAGCAATGCCGGAGCCATCACGATCTCCGGAAAAGAGCTGGAAGCCCTGCCCGACGATCCCGACGAACTTCTTACCGACCTGCAGGCCCTCGCCGGACCTTCTGCCGGCCCCAACGGCGGCCAGATGTACATTGACGGATTCACCGCCGGCCAGCTTCCGCCCAAGTCCTCGATTCGCGAAATCCGCATCAATCAGAACCCGTTTTCCGCCGAGTACGACAAGCTGGGGTACGGCCGTATCGAAATCTTCACCAAGCCCGGCACTGACAAGCTTCATGGCCAGTTCATGGTCAATGGCAACGATTCCGCGTTCAACTCGCCCAATCCGTTTGCCGGCGTGGAGCCGCCCTATTATTCCGTGCAGTACAACGGCCAGATCGGCGGCGCGCTGGGCAAACATGCTTCCTATTTTTTCAATATCGATCGCCGCAACATTAACGAAGTGGCCGCCATCGACGCCATCGATCCCGACACCGGAATTCTGACTGCGTCCTCGCTCTACAATCCCCGCCAGCGCACCAACATTGCTCCGCGCTTTGACTGGGCCGTCACCAAGAACAACACGCTCACCGTCCGCTATCAGTACTACCGCGACACTGAAACCAACAACGGAGTCGGCGGCTCCACGCTTCCCGAGCAGGCTTACTATTCAAAAAGCACTGAGGACACCCTCCAGGTCAGCGACACCCAGATCTACGGCTCGAAAATCGTGAACGAAACCCGTTTCCAGTATCTGCGCGACGGCAACGGTCAAAACCCCAGCTTCACTTTCCCCTCCGTCAATGTGCTCGGCAACTTTACTTCGGGCGGCAGCAATTCGGGCACCTTGAACGACGTGCAGAATGGCTTCGAACTGCAGAACTATACTTCGCTGATCCAGGGCAACCACACTTTGAAGTTCGGCGCCCGTTTTCGCGATACGCACGACACCAATTTCTCCACCAGCAATTTCAACGGAACCTTTACCTTCCCCAGCTTCACCGCCTTCCAGAATTCCGCGCCCAGCCAGCTCTACATCGTTACCGGCTCGCCCAACGCCGCGGTCAACTACCTCGACTTTGAGCCTTATGCTCAAGACGATTGGCGCGTCCGCCCCAACATCACGCTGAGCCTCGGCCTGCGCTTCGAAACGCAGAACGTCATTTCCGACCACGCCGACTTTGCCCCCCGCCTCGGGTTCGCCTGGGGTGTGCACGGACGCAGCAGTCCGCCGATCGTAGTCATCCGCGGCGGCTACGGGATCTTCTACGACCGTTTCCAGTTGGCGCCGATCCTGCAGGCTGATCGGCTCAATGGCATCACGCAGCAGGAATACGTCATCCAAAACCCCACCTGCTATCCGGGCTTGAACCAGCCGTTTACGTTTTCCCTGACCGCCTGTACGCCCCCCAATGCGCCCCCTCCCACCTCCACCAACTATCAGATCGCGTCCCACCTGCACGCTCCCTACACGCTGCAGGGGGCGGTAAGCGTGGAGCGCCAGGTCACGAAATCCGCCACACTCTCCGTGACCTATCTCAATGCGCGCGGCTTCGATCAACTCCTCACCCTCAACGCCGACGCACCCTACCCTGGAACGCCCTGCTATCCTTTTTGCCCGACGGTTAATACTTATCTCTACCGCTACGTTTCGGAAGCCAATTTCATGCAGAACCAGCTCATCGCCAACACCAACATCCGCGTTGGCCAAAAGCTGCAACTGTTCGGCTACTACGTTCTGAATTACGTCAAAGGCGACACTCCCGGCGGCTCCTCTTCGGGCGTGTCCGGCTTCCCGTCGAATTCCTATGACATTCGCCAGGATTACGGCCGCACCAGTTACGACGTCCGCAATCGCCTGTTTCTTGGCGGCAGCATCGCTCTGCCCTACCTGTTCCGCCTGAGCCCCTTTATGATTGTGAACTCCGGTTCGCCCATCAACATCGTCTCGCCGTACGATCTGAATGGAGACGGAAGTTTCAACGACCGGCCCGGATTGGTTTCGACCACCACCTGTCCCTTGAGCCAGCTCACAGGGAGCTATATCTACTGCACTCCGTTCGGCACCTTCGATGCCTCCGGCGCAACCGGCAAGCTTCTTCCCATCAATTACGCCACCGGCCCCAATCACTTCACCATGAACCTGCGCCTGAGTAAGACCTTCGGTTTCGGACCCAAGATCAAGGCCGCCGGCGGAAATCAGAATCAGGGTCAAGGCGGTCCCGGCGGCGGCGGCCCGCGTGGTGGTGGTGGCCGCGGTGGCCCGCTGTTCGGGGGCGGACCAACCATGATGTCGGCCAGCTCCGATCGCCGCTACAATCTCACGCTCTCGGTCAGCGCGCGCGATGCTTTCAACAATGTCAACGCCGCCAACCCGAATTCCACTCTAGGGTCTAACACGTTTGGCGTGTCGACGGGATTGCAGGGCGGTCCGTTTTCGCAGGGCTCTGCCGCCACTCGCAAAATCGAACTGCAAGCCACCTTCGCCTTCTAACCGGCGAAGGCAAGCGCCTGGAAGGGGCGCGGCTTGCAGCCGCGCCGCACGATCCTAAGAACAAACGCGGCCTCAGCCGACGAGGGAATCTGCTCGATACTTCCCCTCGGCCCGCTGCTTCGCGTTATTCTGGATTGTTGCCTCTGTTTTCCACCACACGCAGGAAGTTTCTCGGGCTAGCCGCGGGCGCCGGGGTTGCGGCCCTGGCCGCCGACTCGATCCTGTTCGAACCCAACCGCCCGCGAATCGTGCGCAAGGAAATTTTCCTGAGCCGTTGGCCCGAGCGCCTGGAAGGCTTCACCATCGCAGTGCTCAGCGATTTTCACTACGACCGGCATTTTTCCGTGCATCCGATCCATACCTCCATTGGCATGGTCAACGATCTGCGACCGGATTTGATCGTTCTGACCGGCGACTTTGTTTCCGTCCCGTGGATCGGCGATGCGCTGGCTGCGGCGGCCGAAGCAGAGCCTTGCGCCCATATATTGCGCAACCTGCGCGCTCCGTTCGGGCTGTGGGCGGTGTTGGGAAACCACGACGCCTTCAGCGATCCTGACCGGGTAACGGGCGCGCTGCGGGCCGAAGGCATCCAGGTGCTGCTCAACCAGTCGGCGCCGATTGAAAACAACGGCGCGCGATTCTGGCTGAGCGGGGTCGACGATGTGCTGGCACGTTCCGCGGACCTGGACGCCGCGCTGAACGATGTTCCCGCAGATGAGGCCACAGTTCTGCTGGCGCATGAACCCGACTATGCGGACCGGGTGAAACGCTATCCCGTGGACCTTCAACTCTCCGGGCATTCGCACGGAGGCCAGGTCGTGCTGCCTCTGTTGCCTCCGCTTTACCTGCCGGAACTCGCCAGGAAGTACGTCGCTGGTCTCTATCAAATCGGCGATCTAACGCTTTATACGAATCGCGGAATCGGCACCGTAGGAATTCCGGTAAGACTGAACTGCCCTCCCGAAATCACGCTGCTGACGATGCGCCGACGCTCGTCGTAACCGCGCTAGTGTAGTGCGTCAAACAGATCGACGTTTATTTATCGTCGGTTTCCTCTTGATCCTCTGTGCCCTCTGTGGTGAAAGCCCTTGACTTCTTGGTCGAACACCAAAACTTACTCCAAATCGAGGGGCAACATAACGATCACGATTTTCGACGCACTACGCTGGACGATTAAAGTCGGGGATGCGGATTTCACCGGTTGCAGATGGTCCGCATGGAGCCTTCCGGGCTGCCGTGTCGGGCCCATACTTTGGTATTGGTCGATACGTTCGTCCAATGGATTCGTCGTCGCGCTTCTGCCAATCTTGCCTTGAAGAGTCCTCGCTCTGACATCGAAAGGCGTACCCAATGGACGGCACAAACGGCACAAATGGACTAAACGAGACCGCGCGCGTGACCGCGCCTGTCACATCGAACACGCCTGGGCTGAACACGCTCAGTGTGAACGTTTTTACCGCCCCGGGAAAGACGATGGTCGGCGAGCGGCCAAAGCCGTTTGGCGAACCGCTCGCCTTTGACCCGATCACGTCGACTTTAATCTTCGGCGAGTACGACGCGGTGCTGGTGGACGCAATGGGGACAGTGGCTGAGGCCGAAGCTCTCGCGGATTGGATCGCTCTGCACAACCGCAACCTGGAGACTATCTATATAACGCACGCTCATTTCGACCACTTCTACGGTCTGAGCGTTCTGCTCGACCGTTTCCCCAGAGCCCGCGCGATCGCAACGCCGAATGCAGTCAAAGCCATGCAGATGTCTTTCACTCCCACAGTGGAGCGATTGGCCCGCCGTATGTTTCCTGGGCAGGTGGCCACGAAGTTGGTTTCACCCGAGCCGTATGAGCCTGGCACGTTCACTCTCGAAGGCCACGAATTGCGCATTATCGAGCAGGGCCGCACCGATAGTCCCGATTCGACGTCTCTCTACGTTCCATCGATCGGCCTAATCGTGGCTGGCGACGTTGTGTACAACCAATGCCGCATGTACGTCGGCGACACCACCCCCGAGAGCCGGAAGAATTGGATCGCGGCGCTCGACCGGTTAGCGGCGCTGAACCCGACGATGGTGGTCGCCGGTCACAAGAAGCCGGGCGCGCCCGACTCTCCCTCGACGATCCAAGACACCAAGCGTTACCTCGAGGACTTTGATAGGCTGCAGAAAACCGCGAAGTCCGACCAGGAGCTATTCGATCAGATGACGGAGTTATATCCGCATTGGGTAACCAATCAGTCGTGGTTGATGTTCGGATTCCCCGTCGCCATAACCCACATCAACCGCTGGTGCGAATGTTTCCTCGCGCATGGTGGAGGGTTGTCCCGGGGATGAGGAAACCGGATGTGGTGATTGTGAATGTGTCGGGTTGGGATTACGCGGGAGAACCTAGAGATGGATTAATTTTCGGCGAGAACGCTCCATAGTTTCAGATCTCTCCTTATCCATGATCTTTAGAACCGAGATTGCATCGCACGCGACCGTGAAGGCAACCGACGCATCCTCTTTTTCAAAAGTCATGTCGCCCCAATGCATAATTCGATTACGCTTGCGGAATAGCTTCTTGTGGATGTGAGAAGCCTTCAACTCACCATCCCGCCGCAGAGCGTCAGCCCCAGTCGACGCAGCTGTTCCGTTCTTCCTGAGAAAACCGCTTACGAAGTCGTCGAATAATCTACCTGTCAGATACTTCGATACGAGGTCTGCGGACTTTTCAAATCCGCTTCGTTTTGATTTATCTTGCCTTGACACGTTCCTGTATTCGCTTTCCCATTCCTCTTGTTGCGCTGCAGTTGGTCTCAAGACGTGGTGGTCGATCTTCTTCCACTTAACAAACACCTGGGTAAGCGCTGACTCGACAGCTACCGCACTACAGATGATTGATACGGTCGGATCACCGCCATCAACCTCAGCCCGACTGCGGAACAGCAGCCGGTCGGCGACCACGCTTATCGACAGGTGATCAAGGATGGGAAACGTTTTTCCACAGGCAGGACAGTGTGCTGGCGGGACACTTTCCTTGCCATAGCCGGGAGATGAGAAGCCAAATCCGCAGTATGGGCAAACTACAGGAATTGGAATTTTCATAGGGTAGATCTTCGCCAACTGTCACATCGAGGTGGCCCCTCGCCTATTTGGAGCTTCGATTTCGGAGGGCTGGGCCGGTCAGTTTCTCCCTACTGGCTTGCGGGATGCTCCGCAAACCATTTTGCTGCCCGCTCCTGAACCTTGGACAACTCGTCCGGCGACAGCTTCGCCGCCACAGTGTCGCGTGACTTGGCACATTTTTCTCGGTCAGTGCCGCTTGCGTCCGCAGCGGCGAGGTCCAGCCAGAAGTACGCCTCCGGAAAGCTCTGCGGGACTCCTTGACCGTATCCATAGAGCAAACCGAGATCGTATTGGGCATCTGCATTGCCCTGTTCGGCTGCCTTGCGAGCCCAGATCGCCGCCTGTGCGTAGTCTTGCTGCACGCCTCGACCGAGCCTATAAAGGGCACTTAGGTTGAATTGGGCTGTGGCAAGGCCCTGGTCTGCGGCCTTACGGAACCAGACTGCGGCTTGCCCGTAGTCCTCGGGTTCGCCTTGGCCTCTGAAGTAAAGCGTTCCGAGGATAAATTGTGCTTTGGCAAGGCCCTGGACCGCTGCTTTGCGGGACCAGACTGCCGCTTGTGCGTAGTCCTGCGGCACTCCTTGGCCATTGAGGTAGAGACCGCCAAGTCTGAATTGTGCTCCGTCTTGGCCTTGATCAGCAGCCTTTCGATACCAGGCCGCCGCTTGTGCATAGTCCTGTGGCACACCCTCGCCAAATTGGTAAAGACCGCCAAGTCCGAATTGTGCTTCGGCTTCGCCCTGATCGGCAGCCTTGCGGTACCAGACCGCTGCTTGTGTGTAATCTTGCGGTACGCCTTGGCCACCTTCGTAAAGATCGCCCAAGAGGAATTGTGCGTTTGCAGCGCCCTGTACCGCCGCCTTACGGTAAAAAGCCGCCGCTTCCATATCGTCCTTCGGCACGCCCTGGCCAACGCGGTAAAGGCCGCCGAGGAAAATTTGCGCATCGGCATTGCCCTGCTCAGCAGCTTTGCGGTACCAGACCGCCGCTTGCGCGTAGTCCTGCTGCACGCCACGACCAAAGTAATAGAGCGCGCCGACGTCAACCTCAGCATCGGCATCCCCAGCTTTAGCCTTTGCCAAGAGTTTTGGATCGACGCCCGTGGCCGGGACTTGAGACTGGGATCGGAGCGGGGTTGGGAGCAGGATGGGCGCGATGACTGCGATCAGGGCAAATCCAAAAACAAGGGTGCCCGCGGCTTGCTTTCGGCGTTTTCCCATAGCGAAATCGCGAACAGGGGAAATATGGCGATAGGTCCCACACCCGCCCGATATTCGGCGGATCCAGTGCCTACTGGCAATGCCCTCCTGAACGCACGTCCATCGAGCAACATCTTATTCGCACTTGCCCACGAAACGGACTGTGTGCTCGTAAATATTTGGGAACTGTACCGATTCGGGAGAGCCTTTAAAGGACGTGTGGGGCACGCCCACAAATTCCTCTGACGAGGCAAAAAATGGGTAGCTGTCGATTTTCGAACAAGGTGGGGACTGTCCCCGGTCTCCCGTTTGTCTCCGGTCCCCAGTTTCCCCCTCCTGCCGGCAAGTTGAGGGTGACGGCCTTGTCGGCCTACTGGTTGCAAACGATACCAAAGTATCGCGCAATACCTTGGTCCAATTGTTTTTCCTTTCCTCGTCAGGCCTAATCGGCAGCAGCTAGGAATACGAAAGAACCAGAATCAGCGGATGAGCACTGCCTATCGGAATTGGAGCCGACAATGAGCAGCGCACATTCAATTTCAAAAAGGGAGAACAAAATGGAAACAAAAGGAAAGGTCTTAGTGCTGGTCTCGAGCGGTCGCGGCCTGCCCTTGAAAGATGGCGGATGTTACAAGGGCGCTGGCTACTACCTCAACGAACTGACGGTTCCGGTTCGCGCACTGATGAAGGAGGGCTACGAGATCACTTTCGCCAACCCCAAAGGCAACGCGCCCCAAGTGGATGTGCATTCAGAGGTCGCCGATTTCTTCGGCGGGGACGCGGCCAAGCTTCAGGACTATATGTTATTCCGCGACGGCCTGACTGGGCTCAGAGAGCCAACCCGCATCGCGGATGTCATCGCCTCGGGCCTCGATCAATATGACGCGGTTTTCGTCCCCGGCGGCCACGGCCCGATGATCGATCTGCTCGACGATCCCGACGCCGGCACCGTGATGCGACACTTCCATGAAACATCCAAACCTACGGCAGTGCTCTGCCATGGCCCGATCTCACTGCTCTCAGCTCTTCCGAATTCGAAGGAGTTCGTAGCCGCGCTGGCGGCGGGCGACGTCGCTGGAGCGCGCGAAAAGGCTAAGGGTTGGATCTATTCTGGATATAAGATGACCATTTTTTCGACGGCGGAAGAGCAGCAGCGGGAACCGCTTGAGATTGGTGGCAAGGTTCTCTTCTACCCGGACTTTGCCTTGAGTACGGCGGGCGGTGATGTAAGTGTGCTGGCTCCGTGGAGCAGCTATGTCCTTCAAGATCGCGAGCTGATCTCCGGCCAGAACCCGTTCTCTGATCAAGCGCTTCTGAAGCTTCTTCTACCGGCGCTCGACGCGAAGAAGAAGTCGGCTTCAGCGGCCTAAGAATCGTAGGGAAACCGCGGACAGGGACGTGGAGTACACTCGACGTCCGATTCGCCGATGAAGTATCGTGCGATATCATGGTCCAATCGTTTTGCCTTTCCGCGCCAGGCTTAATCGGCAGCAGGTATGAACACGAAAGAACCGGAATCCGCGGATGAGCACTGTTTATCGGAATTGGAGGCGTCAATGAGCAGCGTACAAATCGAACAAAAGAGTTATGAGATGCCCCCGAAAGAGGGGATCAGCATCGCGCATTTTCTCACCGTCGCCGACGTCAATCGATCGGCTCGCTACTACGAAAAGGTCTTCGGCGCCCGCATTCTGACCATGGGGGACGGCAACGCGCCTCCGTACCTTCAGCTGGCGAATATCTGGATGATTCTGAACGTTGGCGGCGGGCCGACCCCGGATAAGCCAACGGTTACGCTCAGCGTCCCCGACCCGAATCACATCAACAGCTTTATGAATTTCCGGGTTGCGGATATTCAAGCGTGCTACAAATTATGGAAAAGTCGAGGAGCCGAGTTCATCACGGAACCGATCCCCAAGTACGGCGAGATACGCTGCTATATCCGCGATCCTGACGGCTACATCATCGAAGTCGGACAGAGCACCGACCTCACCTACGGTTAACGCTCGGCCCGGACGCCCCTCCGAAATCGACAAAGCGCGGAGAGTTTTGACTACTGGCGCATCTCAGCCGCGACGTCGTCGCCGAACTTCTTTTGGATATACTCTTGCGTCTCGGAATCGAAGTCGGTCATGTCAAACATCCGGCGAACTTCGACCATTTCGTTATCCCTTCCGGGGATGCGCGAGGCCCATTCCAGCGCCTCTTCGCGCGACTTCACCTGGATGATCCAGTAACCGCCCACCACTTCCTTCGCTTCGGTAAACGGCCCGTCGGTGACTTTCGAATTTCCGCCTTTGAAGGTGACGCGCGCGCTCATCGTCGCGGGCGGGGTCAGCCCGTCGAGCGCCAGTAGCACCCCGGCTTTCCCTAGTTCCTCGTTGTACTTGCCCATTGCCTCCATACTTTTGAGGTCGAGCGCCCAGCCGGGTTTGGCGTTTTCGTATTCTTTCGGAAACATGATCATCATGAAGCGCATGGCGTTCTCCTTGTGTATCGAGTATTGACCGTTGTGCGGACACCGTTTCAGGGCCGCTACTTTTATATAAGAGCTTGGCCCGCGCTGGGCACAGAAAGCTGCGAGTTGCGAGGCGCCCAGTGCGCGGTGCGGCTCCACTTACTAGTCGAACGGGGTGGCGGGGAATCGACACGCGATTTGCAGATTTTTCGCGTTGCTAGGGAGGCTAGCAGCACAAGTTGTGCAAGTCTTTTCACGAGGCCGATTTGGCAAACGGCTTTGTCCGTGTAACCCATTGCAAATAGGAAACCTGTGCGCCCCTGGAGATGGCTGGCGATTTGCCGTTAGAGAGATAGAACGGAATCTCTTTCTAAAAGGGTGCGTGTATGCTTCGTCGACTCTGGCCGGTCTTCGCGATCTTGACAGCGGGGTTCTTGACACTTTGTGGGGCAGCACTTGCAAGTACGAACTCTTCGGCGGTGCACCAGACGAAAGAGGTGCCGTCGGCGCGTTCCGTTTCATCTACGCTGAATCGCTCGGCCGAGTTTGTGGACGTGGCTCATGTGAGTTCCACACCCGGCTGCGTCGATGTTCATCCGCCGCAGGCGCTGGCGACACCCGATCCCGTGCTGACCGCCGCGCACGCCCAAAAGGTGAAGGTGAGCTTCATCATTGGAACCGATGGCCGCGTGCACAGCCCGCTGATTCTGGAAAGCGCCGGATCGTCCTTCGACCGCCAGGTTCTGCAAATCGTGGGTTCGTGGAAATATCGTCCCGCAACCTGCAACGGCGTTCCCACGGAGATTGAAGGGAAAGTCGAATTCTCCCGCCGCTAGCCTGTATGTGTAACCGGATGGTTGCGCATTACGTGTAACGGAGTGATTACGCATTATGCGTAACTGCTCGGTTACGCTTTCGGTTACGCTTCTGTCGTGATTCCGAGTTTCTGCAGATCCGCGCGCAACTGATCCAGCGTCTGCATCTGAATCGTGAACATTCCCATCTTGGCGGCGCTCTCCAGGTTGAGCGCGCGGTCGTCGATGAAGCAGCATTGCCTGGCCGGGTACTGCGTGACTTCGAGCGCGGCGCGGTAAATGTCGAACTCCGGCTTGCGCAGACCTACAAAGCACGAACTGATGAAGACACGGAAGATCTTCCGCAGTCCGAAGGTTTCGATTCGGTAGTCGTTGAGTTCCCGCGATTCGTTGTTGATCGTTCCCATGAAATATTTGCCGGAGTCGCTAAGCCGCCGCGCGAACGCGAGCACATCCGGAATCGGCTGCGACAGCGAAAACATGAAATCGCGGAATGCCTCGCGGGTGAACGGGCGCGGAGAATAAAAGATGGTGCGGTCGAGATAGTCGTCCAGGGTGATCTTGCCGCGCTCGAACGGCGAGACCAGCAACTCGTGACCGTCGTGAAAAGGTTGCGGATCGAGTTGGAAGTGGCTGAGAGCTTCCGCGCGCTGGGTGTGGTCCCAGGCGTTGCTAAGCAAAACACCGCCGACGTCCCAAAAGATGGCATGAATTTCAGGCACGGATTTCCTCCGAGGCAGGATCGGGCAGAGCCGAATCAGGAAGAGTGTAAACGAATTCGGGCGGTGGGCGTTCGCGCTCGGACCTCAGCCCTCGGACCTCGGACCTCAGAGCTGGATCTCGGACCTCAGGGCTTCGATCTCAGACCCAGACCTTGGTCCGACAGTCCGGGGTCCGAGGCCAGACGCCAGACGCCCGCGGCCCGCCTCCCGCATTCCCCGCCAAATCCGCACCCATGGCCGTATTTCCTGAGTACTTCGGTAATGCTTTCCGCACGCATTTTCCCTTTAAACTCGGTTCGATAACCTTGAAAACCGCCGCCTCTCCTGCCGTGCCCGCGACCAGCGCCGGAAGGGATCTGCCCTCCAGCGCTTCCACTCACGCTCGTGTGCCCATCCTCTACCTGATCCTGGGTGTTCTTCTCACCATCAGCATTGTCCCTATGTATTTCTATTCGGCGCAGGTGGAAGCCATTAATCGCGAACGCCTCAAGACCAACGAAAAGCTGTTGCAAAACATGGTCACGCGTTCCCTGGCGGGTGACTTGTCCCGGCATCAACGTTCGCTCGGCATGATGCTGGCCAATCTGTCGTCGGCGATCGAAGTCGCCAGCGGCGGAGACATCGGAGAAAAGAACGTAACCTCACCCGAACTGCGGGCGCTGCTGGAAAACTTTGTCTCGTCTTCCGACGAGATCGCCTACGCCACGCTGCTGAACTCCGACGCCAAAGGCATATCCGCCGGTCGCATCGCGCCCGATGCCTTCCTGAACCGCGAACTGGAACGGGCGTACGCCGCCGCCCGCGACGGCCGCGCCTACAACGGGCAGGCTCTGGTAGTCGGCGAAGGCAAGTCCGCGCGCACTGTTTTCCTGGTAAGTTCGCCCGTGCGTTACGGTCAGAGATTTCTGGGGATGATTGGCGCCGTCGTCGACCTGCAATTCCTGATCAATCGTCTGCAGGAAGTCAGCGGCGAAGGACTCGCTCCCTATGTGGTTGACTCTCAGGGCCGGTTGGTCGCTGCTGCCACCGGCGAATTCGCCACCGGCCAGGACATGCGCAACCTCGACATCGTGCGCAGCTTCGTGGAACGCGGCAACAAGGCGCAGTTCGTCGAGACTCGCGGATTTGACGTCCAGTCAGGCTCGCAGCGGGTGGAGATGCTCGGCACCTACAGTCCGGTGGTCGCGCTGAACTGGGCAGTCGTGGTGCAAAAACCTCAGCGCGAGGCTTATCACGACATTTACGAAATGCAGCGCGACGCCCGCCTGCTGGCTATTCTCGCCGTGCTGGCAAGCGTCATCGTCAGTATCTATGCCGCCCGCCGCATCACCAATCCCCTGCGGGTGCTCACGCAATCCAGCCGCGCTCTGGCGCGCGGAGACTTTTCCCAGCGCGTTCACCTGAAGAGCCGCACCGAAATCGGCGAACTCGCCCAAACCTTTAACACCATGTCCGAGGAACTCGAACACTACGTCGAAGACCTCAAGCGCGCCGCCGAAGAGAACCGTGCGCTGTTCATGGGATCGATCCAGATGCTGGCCGGCGCCGTCGACGAAAAAGATCCTTACACCCGCGGCCACTCCGACCGTGTCACCCGTTATTCCCTGCTCATTGCCAAGGAGATGAACCTGTCTCCAGACTTCATGGGGACGCTGCAGATTTCCGCGCAACTGCACGACGTGGGCAAGATTGGCATTGAAGATCACATTCTCAAGAAGCCCGGCGCTCTCACGGAAGAAGAGTTTGAGATCATGAAGACCCATACCACGCGAGGGGCCAACATCCTGCAGCCAGTCACGCAACTGGCGGAAATGCTGCCCGGCATCGAGTTGCACCACGAAGCCCTCGATGGCCGCGGATACCCCTACGGCCTGCAAGGAGATCAAATCCCTCTGCTGGCGCGTCTGATTGCGGTGGCCGACACTTTCGATGCCCTCACCACCAATCGTCCGTATCAACAGGCGCATACCCCGGAACAAGCTCTGCAGATCGTTCGCAAGCTGGCGGGCAAGCGACTTGACCCAGACGCGGTAGCCGCTCTTCTGGCCGTGTATGAGCGCGGCGAAATCCGTCTGCAACGCTTCACGCTGAAACGTCCTGTCGCGCCGCCCGCTCCCGAGAATTCCGAGTCGGCTACACCCGCTGCCAATCCGGGGGCAAACTCCGCTGTGCCGGCCCTCGAAAAGAGCCCGGTTTAGAAGAAGTTTCGGTTTAGTTGATCGAGTCCGCCCGTCCAGGCAGTGTGCAAGAATCTTCATCCTTGACAGCCATAAGGGCGCAACTCAGAATGGCGTATAGCTACTAGAGCCCTTGGGCGCTGGACTCCCCCTCCTCGATAAGATACGAAAGCCAATTATTTTTGCTGATTGGGAATAAAGCGCCGCATCCTCAACGATCTGGCTGACCTCAGCGCCGGTTGGGGGCAATCAACGTTATTCGCTAGACGGAGACGAGCATCATGAAAGTAATGGCACGTTGGACTTGCTTCCCTGCCGCTTCCTGCATTCGGCTGATCTTGGCCGCGCTGATCCTGGCCGCAACCATGAATGTGGCGGCACAACAGACCACCGACATTACGGCGACCCCGAGTTCTCTCTCCTTTGGCAATCAGTATGTAGGCTTAGCCACATCCAGCCAGGTCCTGACCATCACCAACCAGCTCGATGGGCAGATCACGATTGAGACCATGACATTCTCGTGCGAGGGCGGGTTCGGGATCTCCTCCGGCCTCGCTCCGTTCCAGTTGGGCACGGTGCAGACGATTACGCATTACTCGGTGTACTTTCAGCCCACCGCGGCGCAGACCTATAACTGCAATTTTCAGCTCAATCTGAGCGATGGAACCTATTTGGATGTCCCCGTCACCGGAACCGGCCTCACCAGCACAGGTACGGCCAAGATCAGCCCAGGATCGCTGACTTTCTCCAACCAGGCGGTGGGCAACCTGAGTGAGCCGCAAACGGTCACCATCACGAACACCGGCACCGGCCCGCTGACCGTTAGCGCCATCGCCTTGACGCCCCCCGATTTTTCGACCAACAGCATCACCCTTCCCTATACCATCAACGCCGGCGCCAGCCTGCCTGTTTCCGTCTACTACCAGCCCACGCAAGCGATCTCGGAAACCGGCGCGATCGATTTCAGTTATGAAACTGTTCCCGACAGCGGCGCGTCGCTCACCGGCACTGGCGTACCCGCCACAACACTTTCTATAGCGTCGTCTCCGACCCTGCAGCCGGCGACCCAGAAAGCCGCGTATGAGGCCACCTTCACCACCAGCGGCGGCGTCGGCCCGTTCACCTGGAGCCTGGCCAAAGGTTCGAGTTTGCCTTCCGGGCTGACTCTCTCCAGCGCCGGCGAGATTACCGGCACTCTGGCTTCTACGGTTGCCGCAACTACCTATTCCTTTACCGTGCAGGTGACCGACGCCTCGGACGGGGCAACCGCCACCAGCGCCATGAACCTGACCGTTGCCACCAATCTGGGAGACGACTGCAGCGATCTCTCGTTTGACATTCCCGGCACCAGCAACCCGATGGTCGCCATCACCGACTTGGGCACGGGCACCTTTGAGGGCTACGAAGCCGGCCTTTATCCCAACGGCAGCAACGTTCGCCCGACCACGCAAAATTCCGCTGGAATCGCCTTCGCGCAAGGCATCGTGCCGCTCAACAGCAGCGGCGTTTACAGCTCCACCGGACAAATCGTCGTTTTGGCGGTTGGCGAGTCCACCTTGCAGAACGAATTCAACCGCTTCCTGCCCATCGCCAATTCCGATCCCACCAAGAATCCCTACGTGCTGCTGGTCAATGGCGCACAGGGCGGAGCCACACCTTACGAGTTCACCACCACCACTTCGGCCTACTGGCTAACCGTCATCAATAACTACCTGCCGCAGAATGGGGTGACGGCCGACCAGGTCGAGGTCGCGATCCTCGAAGACACCGACGGTATTGCCAGCGGGACGTTCCCCACGGACATGTCTACGCTGCAAACGGAATACGAGACCATGATGAACACCATGCTCACGCTCTTTCCGAACCTGAAGCTGGTGTACTTTTCGTCTCGCGTGTATGGCGGATATTCCAATGGGGTCGGCAAGCCCGACAATCCAGAGCCCTACGCCTATGAAGTGGGATGGGCGGTGAAGTGGGCAATTCAGGATCAGATCGACGGCAACTCGAACCTGAACTATAACTCGGCCAACGGCCCGGTCCTCGCGCCGTGGATGTCGTGGGGCCCTTACTACTGGTCGAATGGCATGCTGGCCGACGAAGACGGCCTGGTCTGGGATTGCGCCGATTTCGCTTCCGACGGTACGCATCCCTCGTCAACCTATGGGCAGTTGAAAACCGCCAACGCGCTGTTGGACTTCCTTAAGACCGACGCCACGACGATCCCTTGGTATCTCTCGCCGGTGTACGGATTGACGGCGACCGGAGGCAGCGGACAAAGCGGCAGTCCCGGCACCGTCCTGCCCACTCCCCTCACAGTGTCGGCCACCAATCTCAACGGCGGCGCGGTGCAGTCAGGCGTCAGCGTGAGCTTCAGCGATGGCGGAGCAGGCGGCTCGTTCAGTCAGAACCCAGTTGTCACCAACAGCAGCGGCATTGCCAGCACCGGCTACACTCTACCGTCGACGGCCAAAACGATCACCATCACCGCCACCAGCAGCAACTACCAGTCGGCCACATTCACGGAGACAGCCGCCGCGCAGATTCTATCCCCGACGGCGGGCAACCTCCAGACCGGCGCTCCGGGAACCACATTGCCGACTCCGTTGACCGTAACCGCACTCAACAACGGCAGCGCGCAGTCCGGCGTGTCGGTGTCGTTCACGGACAACGGCGGCGGCGGCACCTTCGGCTCTCCCACCGGCACGACCGGCAGCAACGGCCAGGCCTCGACTACCTATACTCTGCCCTCGACCGCCAAGACCGTCTCCATTTCCGCCACCAGTTCCGGATACACCACCGCATCCTTCACAGAAACCGCTGCGATCCTGACCCTCGCTTGCACCGGAGGCAACAACCAGATTGGCAATACCGGCACCACTCTGCCCATCGCTATCACGATCACGGCAACCGATAACGGCAACCCCGTTTCCGGCCTGAGTGTTTCCTTCAGTGACGGCGGAGCCGGAGGCTCTCTGAATCCTGTAACGGGCGCCACCAACAGCAGCGGCAATGTCTCCAGCAGCTATACTCTGCCCGGAACGGCCAAAACGGTCACCATCACGGCCTCTGCTCCCGGCTACACTTCCGCCACATGCACCGAGACCTCCACGGCCCAGGCGCTCACCGTGACCGCCGGCAACAATCAGAATGGAACGATAAAAACAACTTTGCCGACAGCGTTGACCGTCATTGCGACCAACAACGGCAATGCCGTCTCCGGCGCGGTCGTGACCTTCACCGACAACGGAGCCGGCGGCACCTTCGGAACTCCTATCGTCACTACGGGCAGCAGCGGCATCGCTTCCAGCACTTACACCTTGCCCGCCTCTGCCGAAACCGTGACCATCACGGCCAGCAGCCCCGGTTACACTTCCGCCACGTTCACCGAACTAGCCAATCCCGTGGTCACCACTCTCACGATCACTTCCGGAGGAAAGCAAACCGGAGCCGCGGGCACGGCTCTGCCCAAGCCCATCGCCATCGACGCCAAGAATGGCTCCGTAAACGTCAAAGGCGCTTCCATTTACTTTACCGACGGATCGACTGGAACCTTCACTCCGAATCCAGCGGTCACCGGTTTGACCGGCGCGACCTCCACCACTTACACATTACCGACCAAAGTCGGGACCTACACCATCACCGCCACCATCTCAAGCGTGAGCGTCAAGACCACCGAAATCGCTATCGCCGGAGCGCAGTCGAGCTTCACCATCGTGAGTGGCAACAATCAATCAGCCAACCCCGACACCAAACTGGCCAAGAACCTGGAGGTGAAGTTGACCGATGTCTACGGCAACCCGATCAAGAGCGTGACCGTCACCTTCACCGACAACGGCGCAGGCGGAACCTTCTCAACCACAGACCCGGTCACCAACTCATCCGGCGAAGCCTCGACGAGCTACACCACAGGCTCAACCGCGGGGAAGATCACAATCTCGGCGTCAACGTCCGTCCTGGGCCCGCTGAACTTCAGCGAAACGGTGAAGTAAAAGAGCACAGGGGCGCAAGCAAGGGTTGCCTCTGTGCCCCTCAGCGCCCTCTGTGGTTTCAGCTTTTCTTTTTGAAGCGAGAAGGTTGCTTCAGCGACATCACAGCGCCGCCACGCGCCTCTGAGCAATCAGAAAATACAGCGCCACGATCACCAGCACAAACCCGTTCGCGGCAAGTACCATCGGCGCGGAATATCTGGGCACCAGCCAACTCGTAGCTAAATTGCCCAGCGGCATCCCACCGCGGAAGGCGAAGTTGTAGACGCTCATCACCCGCCCCCGCATTGCGTTGGTGATGATCAATTGCACCAGCGACGTCACCGTGGCGAAGACCGCCATCATCGACGCACCCACCAGAACCAGAATCGCGTACGAGGCAGGAAGAAACGTCGACAGCGAAAATGCCGCGATCCCCGCGCCCAGGCACACCAATCCCAGCAGGGCGAAGCGTCCCTTGTTCTTCATGTCTCCGATTGCCGCCATCATGAGCGATCCGCAAATCGATCCCACGCCCATCAGCGACAGCAGATTCCCATAAGTCTCGGGTCCGCGATGGAAGATGTCCCTGACGAAGACGGGAAAATAGGTCCGGACCGGCATACTCAAAAAGGTCATCAGAAAAGCGAGCACGATTAGCCCCACCATCGCCCGCTGCCGCCCGACATACTTCATCCCCTGCCCCAGGCTTCCCCACATCGTCTCCTTCGTGTGCTCAGGCATAAAGCGCGCGGTGATGATGGAGAGCGAAATAACCGGAGCGAGAAACGAAAGCGCATTCAGCCCGAAACACCACTTCTCTCCGAGGTGTGCCAAGGTCAGTCCTGCCAGCGCCGGGCCCACCGTAACCGCCAGATTGAACTGAATCGAATTCAGCGCGATCGCATTGGGCATATCTTTGCGATCGACCAGCGTGGGAATCAACGCCGAATAAGCGGGCCCGCCAAACGCCTGCGCCAGCCCCGACACAACCGAGAGGCACAGAATCGGCCACACGTGCGTCAACCCCATCGTCACCAGAACGGTCAGAATCCCCGCGCTTGCCATCTGAATGTATTGCGAGACCAGCAGAATCTTGCGCCGCTCCACACGGTCGGCCACCACCCCGCCGATCAGCGTGAAAAGGAAAATGGGAAGTCCGCCCAGAAACTGGTCCAGCCCCAGCAAAAACGACGAATGGCTCAGGCGGTAGATTAACCAGCCCTGAGCCACGATCTGCATCCACGTGCCGATGCTCGAAGTGCACGCCCCAATCCACATCAGGCGGAAATCGCGGTATTGAAATGCCTTAAAGACCCGGCGAAAGGTCGAGGGTTTGGACAGAGGCTGGGGTACGGCTTCGCTCGTCACAGTACTCATCTTCGCACGGACGTGGCTGTGGACAATCCGTTAGCAACGGCCCTGGTAATCAGCTTCGGCTAACGTGGGTCAACGGCCCTCCATTGGATTCCCGCCGCAACGATACGACTCGCAAAAGAAATGCCACGTATAATCGACTCTTACGCATCCTATGATTCAAACTCTGTTCGGCAGCCTCGAGGAAGAAAAGAAGAAGCCCAGCTTCCTGGACCGCATGAAGCAGGCGGTCACGCGCACGCGCGAGAATCTCGCCGAGCGCATCGAAGCCGTGGTCTCCATCGGCAAGGAGATCGACCGCAGCACCCTCGACGACCTCGAAGCCACGCTCATCGGCGCCGACCTCGGCACCACGACCACGCAGGAAGTCCTGGGCAAACTCCGCGACAAGGCCGACCGCAAACAGATCAAGAACGTCGACGAACTCAAGCGCCTGCTGAAAGAAGAGCTGCTGGCGATTTTGAACACCGCGAGTTCGAGCCCGCCGAAGAAAGTGGAAGGCTCCCCAGAAGTCATCCTGGTCGTCGGCGTGAACGGAACCGGAAAGACCACCACCATCGGCAAACTCTCGCAAGTGTTCCGGTCGCAGGGAAAAAACGTTCTGCTCTGCGCCGCCGACACCTTCCGCGCGGCCGCCATCGAACAACTCGAAATCTGGGGAGATCGCACCGGGACCGAAGTCATTAAAACCAAGCCCGGAGGCGATCCCGCAGCCGTTCTCTTCGACGCTCTGCAAGCCGCCGTCGCCCGCAAGTGCGATTATGTCGTGGTCGATACCGCCGGCCGCCTGCACACCAAGGCCAGCCTAATGTCAGAACTGGAAAAAATGCGGCGCACCGCCCAGCGCATCATCCCCGGCGCGCCGCACGAAACGTTGCTCGTCATGGACTCCACCACTGGACAGAACGGCCTGCAGCAGGCCCGTCTGTTCACCGAGTCCGCGGGCGTGACGGGAATTGTTTTGACCAAGCTCGACGGCACCGCCAAAGGCGGAGTCGTAGTCGCCATCTGCCGCGAACTCGGCCTGCCAGTACGCTACGTAGGAGTCGGCGAAAAAGTAGGAGATCTGCTGCCATTCGATCCGAAGGAGTTCGTGGATTCATTGTTCGAATAGGAGGACCTATGCGCGATGGCGAGAAGAAACGCTCATTGACGAAGCGGATAGAGGATGCCATACGGCGGCTGTTGCGCAAGAAAGAATCTCCGCCTGAGGGCGATCCGTACGCGTATGTCGGCGCACTGTTGCGCCGCGGCCCGAAAGGCCGCAGCGGCGCCGCCCTCGCCGAAATCGAAGACGATTCGTTCAGGAGCCACCCTCCGCGCACGTAGCGCCGGCGTCCCGCCGGCAGTGCGTGAAGCACACCGAAAGCCGCTCCATTCTGCCAGATCGCGTCCGGCTGAGTGCCAGCCAATCGCCACTCGAGTGTAAGATTCTCCCAGCATGTCCGCTCCCTCCGACGACCAACTTCTCCACCGCGCCCTCGACCTAGCCCACGCAGGCGTCGGCCTCGCCTCACCCAATCCCTGCGTCGGCGCAGTGATCACCGACACTCAAGGCAACATCGTCGGCGAAGGAACCTATACCTATGCGGGCCTGAAGCACGCCGAAATCCTCGCGCTCGAAGCCGCGGGCGAAAGAGCCCGCGGAGGCAGGCTCTATATCAACCTGGAACCCCACGCGCATCAAGGCCGCACGCCTCCCTGCACCGACGCTCTGATCAAGGCGGGCTGCCAGCGCGTAGTCGCGTGCATGCCGGACCCGAATCCCAAAGTCAGCGGTAAAGGATTCGAACAACTGCGCGCCGCAGGCATTCAGGTTGAAGTGGGGCAGCTCGAAGAGGAGGCACGCCGTCTGAACGAAGCCTTCGCCCGCTACATCCGCCATGTCGTGCCGTTGGTCATGCTGAAGTCCGCAATGTCGCTAGACGGCAAGATCGCCCCTTCATCCGCTGCGAAACAACAAAGCGCCAGCGCGTTTTCAGGAGCCGGGTTCTCGGGAGTTTGGCTCACCGGCGAACAAGCCCGCGCCCACGTGCACGAACAGCGCCATCAGCATGACGCCATCCTCGCGGGCATCGGCACCATCCTCGCCGACAATCCTTTGCTCACCGACCGCAGCGGACGCCCACGCCGCCGCCCGCTGCTGCGCGTGATCCTCGATTCTCGTCTGCGTCTACCGCTCGACTCGCGCATTGTGCAAAGCGCAAGCACCGGCGACCTGCTCGTCTTCACCACATCCCCGGACGCGCGCAAGCGCGAACAACTAGAGAAGCGCGGCATTCGCGTGGAGACAGTTCCTCTAGCCGCTCCTCGTGGCCACGTCGATCTGCACGCAGTCCTGCGCCGCCTGGGCGAACTCGAAATCAGCAGCCTGATGATCGAAGGCGGATCGACGGTGAACGCGGCTGCTCTGACCGCCAACATTGTCGACAAAGTTTTTCTCTATTACGCGCCAAAACTTCTCGGCGCAAGCGCGGTGAGCTTCGCGGATGCAAGCGAAGCCCGCAGCGCGGGCGATCCCCTGCTACTCAAGCGGATCCACTTGCATCGTTTCGGCGAAGACTTCGCTGTCGAGGGATACTTGCGCGATCCCTACGAGGAAAGCAATTGTTGAATGTTGATTGTTGATTGTTGAATGAAAACCTTTCCTACTAGCGTTTGTGTTTTGACTCAACAATCCAATATTCAACAATCAACAATGCCGCGCCAGGGCTATCATAGCGGTTCGTCTTCCGTTCCTCCCGGAGGTCTTCATGTTCACTGGCATCGTAGAAGAAGTCGGTCGCATCACCCGCATCGGTCACCACGGAAAAGACGCGCACGGGGAAAATCGCCGCATCACCATCGCCGCCAAGAACACGCCGAAAGAACTCGGAACCGGCCACAGCGTTGCTGTCAGCGGCGTTTGCCTGACTGCGCTCGACATTCAACCCGGTTCATTCTGTGCCGATCTCGCGCCCGAAACCTGGGTGCGTACATCGTTCTCGCGCATTCACCAAGGCGCGCTGGTCAATCTCGAACTGCCCATGAAGGCCGACGGACGCTTCGGCGGGCACGTGGTGCAAGGACACGTCGATGGCGTCGGCAAACTCATCGCCTTCGAGCGCATCGCCGACTCCGAGAACTGGTGGCTGCACATCGAACTTCCCGCCGAAGTCGAAAAATATACCGTCTACAAGGGATCGATTTCGATCGAAGGCATCAGCCTCACCGTGGCCAAGCTTGAAGGGACTCGCTGCAGCGTCGCCATCATTCCGCACACTGCGGAAATGACGAACCTGCATTCCCTCAAGCCCGGCGATCCGGTCAACCTGGAAGCGGACCTGATTGCGAAATACGTTGAGAAGATGATGAAGGGCGAATCGTCGCCCAACTCGCTTACGGTGGAACAACTGGTCGAGCAAGGCTTCTGATCCAGTTCTCAGTTCTCAGTTCTCAGTTCTCAGAAAACCCGCCGCACGCGCTTCCAACTTGGTACTGGCAACTGCTCTCAAGCCTCGATCTTCAGTTCGTCCAGTTCCAGAAACTCCTGGATGATGGGATGCGGGTCTTTTTCCATCTGCTCGTAGGTTCCGAAAAAAATCGCTTTTGCTTCATACAGGAACACCACGCGCTCGGCCAGCTTTTTTGCCAGGCGCATGTCATGCGTCACCACGATGCTGGTCAGTCTCAATTGAATCTTCAGGCGTTTGATCAAATCCCCGAGCAGTTGGGCCATCAGCGGATCGACCATCGTCGTCGGCTCATCATAGAGCACACATTCCGGCCGCGCCGCCAGCGCCCGCGCAATCGCCACCGACCGTTTCATTCCGGTCGAAAGGTCCGATGGCAGAAGGTCGCGCATCTCCCCCACACCCACCATGTTCAGCAGACCGTCGACAATCTCGTAGATCTGCTCCTCGGTAAGCTCCCGGGTTTCGCGCAGCGGGAAGGCCACGTTCTCACCCACGCTGAGTGAATCGAACAGCGCTCCGTTCTGAAACACCATAGTGACCTTCTTATGGATCAGTTCGAGTTGGTCCTGGTTGTAGTTGGTAATGTCCTGGCCCGCGACGATCACCCGCCCGGAATCCGGCTTGAGAAAACCCATGATGTGATGCAACGAGACCGATTTGCCCACACCGCTCCGTCCCAGGATGCACACGGTTTCTCCCGCGCGCACGTTGAAGCTCACATGATCGAGCACGACATTATCGCCAAAGGCCTTCGACACTTCGTGGAACTCGATGTAGGGCGCGGCTTGTGGATTGTCGGTCATGCTTTCTTACTTGTTTCCCTCACTTCCCCACTTCACTTCCCCGCCTGGGCGAGATCGTCCGGGGTATTCAGATTGCGAAAGATTCTGGGCGCAAAGCCGGCCGTCTCCAGTTCTTGTTCTTCAATCACGTGCATGCGAACCTCGGCGAACAGCGCGTCAATCTTGTGGCGGCCTGCGCGCAAAGCGCGCTCGGCAGCATCTTGAAACTCGCGCCGATAAATCGCACACAGTGGCTGCCATCCGCCGCTTCGCGCCACCGTCGCCAGCGCATCCGGAGCGTTGCCCGCCCGCGTGATCAAATACTGCAACAGCGCCAATGAAACGAAGGGAACGTCGACTGCCAGGATCAAATTCATGTCCGACTTCGAGGCGCGCAGCGCAGCATGAATCCCTCCCAGCGGACCGCAGCCGGGAAAAACATCCTGCACCGTCGGCGCGAAGGGAGCAAACTTCGCCGCATCTCCGACGATGGCAACCTCGGGCGAAACTAAGCGAGCCAGGTCGAGCATCCGCGCCAGCAGCGTGCGGCCGTCGAGGGCGATGAAGGCTTTGTCCATGCCCATACGCGTGCTCTTGCCGCCAGCCAGAATAAACGCCGACACTTCCGCCGAAGCAGGCTCCATGCGGCGATGATAACCGACTTGCGTTCCGATTTGGGACGACACCGTGTGCAATTTTTCTTGATATCTGGGGTACAAAGTATTGATTCGATGTGGCTTATGAGTCCGGCAGCAATTTTTTTTGATCTGCGCAAAGTATTGATTCCAGATACTTTACGCGCAAAGTATCTCGAAATAAGGAGTTAGGGGCAACTTTTTGCGTTCTGTCGGGGGAGGCAGCGATAGGCACCGCGTGGTTGAAGTTCGCGCGCATGGGTCTATTGTTCGCCTTCTAAATTTCTCAGTAAAGCGTGCTCGTCACTAAGCGCAAATAAAGCTGTGGAAAAAAGAAGCCGCTCATCTGGGAAAGCAGCCCCAAGGATAGGCAAGATTGTCCGGTATAATCGTCCACATGAGCGCCGTCGAGGATATGCGCACGGTGTTGCAGGACTTCTTGACACCTGAGTTGCGAGCTCTGCAGGAACGTCTCACCGGCATCGAGAAAACCGTCAACACTCGGATTGACGGCTTGGACAAACGCATTGACGGCATAGACAGGCGGCTTGACAGTCTGGAGAAGCGCATTGACGACTTCAGGGTGGAGGTAAAGGAGGCCATGGCTGAATCGCGAGGCGAGTTACGAGGCGAGATGCGCGCCCACGCAGATTCACTTCATGGGGAAATTAGGGCTGGCATCAGCCACATCGTCTCCCAGCTTCAGTTGGACGCGCGACTCGGCAAACTGGAGGAAGAAAACCAGCGTAAGAAACTACTCCCCGACCAGCAATAACCTCCGCCGTCAAGCCACAATATCCGTCCCTGCTTCGCATGCGGTTGCTTTCTCCCAACTGATTCACCCTTGCCGTGATCCTCACCGATGATTCTTATCCGCGATCGGCCACAAGTGAGGCTTGTAGTCACAAATGATTGACTCGACGCGTCTTAGATCACGCCCCACACCCGTCGTGGCCCAAACGTAATCTACCCAATCGCCCGCCTTCGCGCGATGATGGGCTCGCGTCCGAATCGCTGAGCAAGCTTTCATCATGCCGCAGAAACTTATGGATGTTCTGATGCTTGGGCGCTGCTCGCACAAATTTGCCTGGCCGCGCCGCAGTAACGATGGCAACTATTACCAGGTGTGCACTCTGTGTGCGGCCGAGTATACGTACGACTGGGCGACCATGCGGCGTATCGAACGGGTCGAGCACCACACCCTGGAAACCGGCATCCGGCGCAGCCATTTGCGGGAAAAACGGCCGTCCTGGACTCCGCGGGCCCGGCGCATCAAGCTCGAAATTCCTGTGCGCTATCGCGTGAACAGGATCAGTTCGTGGTACGAGGGCGCCATCGAAAACATCAGCCAGAGCGGCGTGTTCTTCCACGGCCCGGAGCAACTACCGGTAAACGCGCTGATCGAAATGGTCTTTGCCATGCCCGAAGAAATTTCCGGACAGAAAGACTGCAACGTGGTCTGCCAGGGACGTGTGATGCGCACCCGGCAGGTCACCGAGACCGACGAAGGAGAATTCGGGCTCGCCGCCTCCATCGTCGACTACAAGTTCATCCACTAGCTTTCTTCAATCCTGAAAACGCCGCAGACCTCTGTGACCTCTGTGGCTCAGGTTTTAGATCAAGCGCAAAATCTCGGCTTCCCGTAAACTGCCATCGCGGAATTTTCTCCATGCCCCCGATCACCGCGCTCATTCACACTCATAACGACCGACTGCGCCTGGGGCGATGTTTGGAAACGCTTTACGTTTGCGATGACGTCCTCGTGATCGATCACGGTTCAGAGGACGGCACGCCGCAGATCGCTCGCGCCTATGGATCCAGAGTCATCCCCGCTGCTTCCCTGCCTTCAGATCCTCAACTCATCCGCGGACGATGGCTGTTTTGCCTGGATCCTCACGAATCGCTGAGCGAGAGCCTGATGGCTAGTCTTTACGAGTGGAAGTCGGAATCAGGCTTTGTCTCGGCCTCTGGCTCTCGCTCTGCCGAGGTTGCGTTCTCGGTCTTTTTGCGCGAAGAAACTAGCGACGGATGGATCGGGAATCCGCGACCGCAGACCCGTCTGGTTCCCGCTGGCTGGAATCGGTGGCATGATCGACTCCCTGTGCACGAACCGAGCGCTCGAGTTCTTGAAGGGCACCTGCTGCGGTTTGTCACGCCCTGAGCCACGAAAGGGTCTTATCAGCGGCATCGCGCTCAGTATCGCGAGCGCGATGTCGGGCTTGACCGTTTGGCCAGTGACTTTGGTACCTTCTTCCCCGCTTTGCCAGAGACTTATAATCCAAGCCAGAAAGCGTTATTTCTGCGTTCTTCAGGAAGAGACCTGCGGCGGGATCGGTGTCTTCTTGCAGCGCAGATTAAGGAACCTGGGTGGATCCTCTTTTCGCAGCGGCGATTTTCGTTCTCGGGCTGATGTTTGGCAGCTTTCTGAACGTGTGTATTTACCGTTTGCCCCGAGAGCTGTCGGTAGTAGCCCCACGTTCCGCGTGTCCGCAATGCCACCAGTTCATCGCTTTTTATGACAACATTCCCGTGTTGAGCTGGCTGATCCTGGGCGGGCGCTGCCGCCATTGCAAAAACAAAATTTCGGTTCGTTACCTGACCATCGAACTGCTCACCGCGGCGCTGTTCCTGGCCTGCTACGCGTATTTCGGTTGGACGCTTTCCTCCTTGAAATATTGTGTCTTCGCTTTTCTGCTGCTGGGCCTGATCTTTACCGACGCCGAAACTAAACTTCTTCCCGACAAGTTGACCTTGCCGGGCGTGATTCTCGGCCTGGCGTTCAGCCTGCTCGTGCCCGTCAACGACATCGCATCGCAGTTTCTGCCGAGAGCCGTCAACTTACCCGTCAGCGGCGCGGTTGCCGGACACCTGCTTTCGCTGCTCGATTCCCTGCTGGGCGCGGCCGTCGGCGCTTCGTTCATCTACGGCGCGGGGGCCATTTACCTGCGCTGGCGCGGCACCGAAGGCATGGGCTTCGGCGATGTCAAACTAATGGCGATGGTGGGGGCGTTTCTCGGCATTAAGCTGACGGTCTTTACTATTTTTACCGCGTCGCTGGCCGGTTCATTCTTCGGCGTTTTCACCGTGTTTGTGGTGTGGCTGAAACGGACGCGGCGTTTTATGAAGCGTCTGGCCGATGCGCAGTCGGCTCGCCGCCGCGCCTGGCAGTCGGCACAAATTGTTTATCGCAGCTATCAAATGCCCTTCGGCGTTTTTCTGGGCAGCATGGCGTTGTTCGCGTTTTTCTTTGGAGACCGCTTCCTGCGCTGGTATGGGAGGCTGTTTTGAGGCTCCTGGCCAATCCGATTTTTTTGAAGGCGGCCGCCGGGTTGTTCTTTGCGACTCTGGCGTTTCTGATCGGCCTAATTCTTGCCCGCCAGTTGCGCCACAGCATCGCCCAGGAAGCCGATCTTTCTCCAAAATCACCGCTTTCTGCCGGCGCCATGCCGCTGCACGTCTACAACACGGTGATTCAGCAGCTCAAGCAGCAGAAGCACGAACTGCAGGTGCAATCGCAGGCGGAACAGCAGCGTGCCCGCACCAGCGAAACGCTCAGTCAGGCGGTGTTATCGAATCTTCCCTGCGGCGTTCTCCTGTTCGGAGTTAACGGCCTCATCCGCACCTGCAACCCGGCGGCGCGCGAGATTCTTGGTTTTGCCTCCGTCTCTGGAATGAACGCGCAGGGTATTTTCCGCGAGGCACTCGTTGCCGACAGCGCTTTGCGGGATGAGTCTGTTCCTCCCGTCCGCCTTGCCGATGAAGTAGATACAGTCTTGCGTGAAGAAATTCAAAGGCGACAGGTCGAGGCCGAATATGAGACCCCGGCCAACCAAACGCGGTACATCTCGGTCACGGTCTCGCGGGTACTCGCTGGCGATGGGCTGACCGGCGATCGAGAATTGTTGGGCGTGGCCTGCCTCATCAACGATTTGAGTCAGATCGCAACTATCCGCCAGCAGCAGGCGTTGCATGGAGAAATCTCGGCTGAGATGGCGCTGCAGTTGCGCACATCGCTGGCCACCATCTCCGGTTATGCCCAGCAACTCGCCAATAGCCGTGACGCTGACCTTGCCCGGCAGCTTGCGGAGGACATCGCCGGCCTCTCGGCGCAATTGGACCGCAGCATTGGCGGGTTCCTGACCTCAAGGGATTATCGCGAATCCGCCGATCGCATCCAATTCGCGGATTGACGAGTTATAAAATGCGCTGCGAAACCCCGCAGCGCATGGAACTGGAAAGAAAGAAAAGGTGGAACTCATGACACGAATCGCAAATACGGCAATCAGACTTGCGCTCATTCTCGGTGTTTTCGGAATTCCCCTCGCAGCCCAGAATCAAACGTCGTCGCCTTCGCAGAGCACGGCTCCAGAGAGCGCGTCATCCGGCGGCTCCCTCGGCGCTTACGCCCGGCAAGTCCGCAAAGACCCTGGAACCGGCACGAAGCCGAAAGTGTTCGACAACGACAATCTGCCGAAAGAGGACAAGCTCTCTATCGTCGGCCAGGAAACTCCCGCCGACAGCACCGCCGAGGCGAAACCTGGCGAAGCGCCGAACGCAGCCGGTGCCAAACCCGCGAGCGACTCCAAGGTTTCGCCCGATGACAAGCCTGCGAGCGATGGCGGAACAACCTCAAAGACTCCGGCAGAAACCAAGCCCGGAACGGGCGACAAGGGCGCCGATAAGGCCGCCAACAAGACGTCGCCCGAGCAGGCCCAGCAGGAAATGTGGAAAGAGTGGGGCAACAAGATCTCGTCGCAGCAGCAGCAGATCGATCTGATCTCCCGCGAACTCGACGTGTTGCAGCGGGAATACAAGCTGCGCGCGGCAGAAATGTACGCTGACGTCGGCAACCGCCTGCGTAACTCTGCAGACTGGGATAAGCAGGACGCTCAGTACAAACAGCAAATCGCCGATAAGCAGCAGGCGCTCGACGACGCCAAACAGAAGCTCGATGACTTACAGGAAGACGCGCGCAAAGCCGGCGTCCCCTCCTCGGTCCGCGAACCGTAGGGCGCGTGCAGCTTAAATTCTTTACCCCTGCGTTTCCATTTCTCGACGCAGCCGCTGCATCTGCTTCACATGATGCATTCCATGCACCCGGTGAAACTTCATCCATTGCGCGGCCGTGAGCGGCCCGAGAATGGGATGGTCCAGCAATTCTCTGCCGGACCCGAATTTTTCGGCGCTACGGGTGATGATCTCGTGCATCTCCCCGATCTTCGCCACAATTTCCGAGCGCACTTTCTCCGCAGCTAACCCGCGTGGCCGGGTATGTGACGGAGCTACCCGGCCCGACGGCAAGTAACTGAATCCCAGCACCACGATTCTTCGTCCGCGCTGCCTCCAGGTCACAGGCGTGACGCGAGGTTCGCCTGCCTGCAGCATTCGTTCAAATCCTCGAATCGTTCCCGTGTAGGTCAAATAGAGGTGCTCCAGGATCTCCGCCGTGCACCACTTCCCCGGCGGATGCCAACTCCATTGATCGTCCGATAATCCCGCGACCGCCGCAGCTATTTCCTGTTGCAGGCGTGCTAGATCGCGATTCCCCAGATCACTATTCACCAGGATTTCTCACCCTTCGCATCCATTTCAGTTAGAATATTTCGCGCAACCAATTCAAACCGTTCCAGTTATATCAGGAAGGATGCCATGAAGCGGGTGTCACTCGGCGGCGAAATCCGCCCAAACTTGCTGTATCTTTTTTCCGCGCTCGCAGTTCTGCTGCTGGCCGTTCTTGCCGGATGTTCCTCAGAACCCGACAAACCCGCGGAGACGGCTAAGCCTGAGGTTAAAGGTCCGGAACTGCTGACTGCGCGCTCCGCCTTCCAGAAGACTTTTATCGCCGCGCGCGGCTGGAATCAAGACGCCAAGCCCTTCCGCATCGAATCGATCGCCACCAGCGACGGCAACGGACACGACGGCAAGTGGGCATTGTGGCGCGGCAGCTTCGCCTCGCCCGCCCAGCGTTCCGAGAAAACTTACACCTGGTCGGGCAGTGCGGCCGACGGGGCGCCCGCTCGCGGCATTAATCCCAGTACGGAAGACAGCTACAGCGCCACCAACGCCTCCACCCAGGTTTTCGACGTGGCGTTTCTCAAGGTCGATTCCGACCAGGCATTCGCCACCGCGCAGAAGCACGGCGGCGACAAAGTTCTCGAGAAGGCTCCCGACACGCCGGTGATCTACGTGTGCGATTGGAACCACAACACGAATGAACTGATTTGGCACGTCATCTATGGCGCTGCCCGGGAAGGTGCGAAGTTAACGGTAGCAGTGAATGCCGCCACTGGCGAGTTCATCCGCGTAGAGAAATAGTGTGGGGAAATAGCGTTGGGGGAAATGGTGAAGAGAAATAGCCATGATCGCCGCGCCTCTGGAGGAGCGAACGGCGGCGCGGCGAATCCTGGCGGTGAGCATGGGTTTGTGACGAAACGTTTTTCCGAAGGGTCTTCCTTCGGAAAACGCGGCTTTCAGAAAACTTGCTTTGCGGGAAACTCGGTCAACGGCGGGACCCGCCGCTCTGCGTCATGAGCGCTTCCAGCTGGGAAAAGAACCGGCAGAGCGCTTCAGCGGAGGTGAAAGCCTTGCTGAGAATGCCGCGTTCTCCGAAGGCGGCGATATCTTGCAGGGAATATTGGAGGCGAACCCGGTCTGTGGCGCAATGTGCGCTCAATAACTCCACGCTCGCAGCCGCCAAATCGGCTTTGAGGCGTGCTATATCCACTGGCTTACTTCCTGACTCCATTCATTACTCCTTGCTTTGGGATCGAACTAAGGTCGACCTTCAGCGCAGGCGGTTCCCGGAGCCAATTGGGGAGGACTGCCTTTATGGCTCGTGCGGGAACCGCGCTGCGAGGTCATCGGTACGACTTTAATTAAGTATACACCGTTAACATTACATTGTTCAAGTAACGATTTGTAGACATTTGGAGGAATAGTTGCCCCGGCACGCCGACCCAGATCTGGAACCGCGCATTCTCGCCGCCGCATCCCGGCTATGGGCCCGCGGCGGCGAGAAGGCCTTCACCATGCGGGCCGTGGCCCGCGCCGCCGGCACCACCACCCCTACCGTCTACGAGCGCTATCGCGACCGCGACGACATTTTGCGCGCCCTGCGGCTGAAGACCCGCCAGGAATTGTTTGCCGCCCTGTCGCGAGCGCGCACTCTGGGCGATGCCGTGCGAAGGATGCTGGAGTTCGCGCTGCAATATCCTCATGCCTATGAAGTGCTGTTCGACGGCGTTGGCCAGCCGCCTTCGCTGCACGAGCCCTGGCCCACCTTCAACCTGATTCGCGACCGAATCGCGCAGCGGCTGGGCGGATCCTCGCAGCAGTACAACCGCCTGATGCTCTCGATATGGTCGCTGATGCACGGCGCCGCGATGCTGATCATTCGCGGCCGCTTTGAAGGAGCTTTGCGCCGGCAGACGCTCCACGCCTGCATCGAAGCGGTGGAGACTATGGTCCAGGCGGCGTCCGAATCGCGGGGCGTGGGCTCCGAACCGAAATGGCCGGCGAACCTGGTTCTTGGCGAGGGAACGCAAAGCCGCGTCGGAAGCGCTGACCGAAAGAAAACGCAATCCCGAATCAAAGCGTCACAAGCGTAGCCGCCGGATTAAACCTGGGGTGTTAAACTGGGGCATTAAGAAAGTACGACTCTCCCACAGGCGCGGGATCACTTCCCTGCCTTCGCTGAACCCGAAGATGCCTCGAGCCGTGCAATCGCCTTGCGCGAGTCTTCCGCCTCCGGACCGCGGGGCAGGATCTGCAGATAATTCTCGAATTCCGTCATCGCCTCCTGCGGGCGCCCCATCTTCTCCAGACATACCGCCAGGCGATAGGTGGCGACGGCGTCTTTGTCCTTATACAGCAGGGCTTCGCGGTAACGGTCTTCGGCGGCTTTGTAGTTCTTGCGTTTGAAGTAGAAGTCGCCCACTTCCACGTCCTTGGCCGCCTTGTGCGGATCCCAGGGATGAAACTCCTTCACGTCCCCGCTGCCTTCGTCCTCGAGCGTGCCCGTACTATTGGGATGAGCCTTCGTATCTCCCGCGGGCGGACTCAGGTCGATCTGCGTATCCTTGCTCGAACTCTCGCCGTCCTCAAGGGAATCGGCATTCACACGGTCAGACCGCGGAGGCGCCAGCTTCGGATTCTCCCCACCGGTAGACTTTGATTGGTCTGGCGGCAGATCAGGCTGCGATGACTTCTGCGGCTGCGAATTGGCCGGCTGCTGATTTGCCGGACTCGCATTCGGTGCACTCTGCGCCCAACCCATGCAGGCGCACAATTCAAGACACAAAACGATTTCCACCCAGCGCATGACTTTATTTTACAGCGGGAAGCGCCCCGCTGCAGCAACTGAGAGGAGCATTTCGGTTGAGCGGTGGGCTGCGCGCCGCTGAGAATACGGGTGCAAGGCCTGCTCTACGACCACCAGCATCTTCTGCATTAAGAAAAACAGGCCGCTCAAGGGGAGGCATGAGCGGCCTGGTTGGCGAAGTCCTCCGGGGAGGAGGGAAAACTTTCTTGATCCTGGGTCATCGATCTGGAGCGGATCAATCCGCTCCCAGCTCGAAGCCCAAAACTCGCGGCTTCACCTACATCGATGACGGATTGTTCTGACCGGTGGTCGTGGGCGCCGAAATCGGCTGGTCGCCGCCTGCGTTCGTCATCAGGCGCACATCCACGCGGCGATTATCGGCACGGCCCGTAGCCGTCTTATTCGAATCCACCGGCTTATCCTTGCCCAGCCCGATTACATAGATCTTGTGCGCGGGCACGCTGTACTTGCTGGCCAGATACTGAATCACCGAGTTCGCGCGGCGCTGGCTTAGGTCGTAGTTGTAGTCGGCCGATCCCACCGAATCCGTCGAACCTTCGAGCGCGATGATGTATCCCTTGGTGCTGGCAATGCTGCCCGCCAGCTGATCGAGCGACTCTTTCGCTTTGGGCGTGAGGACGTCTTTGTTGAAACCAAATTTCACCGACGTTTCCGCGACCGCGTGATAGTTATCGAGATTGGCGACCGTGTTGGTCAGCGCTCCCACGCGGGTGTTGGCGGCGTCGGCCATCAGTTGAGCGGAACTGGCAGTCTGATCGGCGGCCTGAGTTTTTTGCTCCACGGCATCAGTCTTGGCATTGACTTGCGCAATGCCCGCCTGCGCGCGCGCATCCACGTCCTTGATGTCGTGCGTGTTCTTGGCCGTCATATCGTCCAGCTCGTTGGTCTTATTGATCAGCGGCGTGGTCTGCTGTTTCACGTAGGTCTTGCTGGCGCAGCCAACCGTGGCAAACATCGCGGCTGCCAGGCAAATCACAAACGAAGTGCGTTTCATAGGGTCAAGCTCCTTAGTATCCTTTAGGTATGGGCGCATGCAGGTCATTCAGCGCCTCCGTTCATAAAATCTTTAGGCCCTGGGCAATGCTTGCTGCTGTTATACCGCATTCTACTTTTGCACGGGACGTGCCAGTCTCGTTCAATTTCGCCCGTAGACGTAAGCATACTCGTTTCAATCATTTGCGGGAAGTGATCAAGATGGCGCAACCATCGCTCCATCATTTGATGCCAGCAAACCCCGCCTGGGCAATGGAAATTTTATACGGTAGGCTCAAGCCAACCTGGTCAAACCACGCGCGGCGGACAGAGCAGAGGGATGGTTTCCCGTTTATTGCGCCGGTAGACTCGGAAGTCGCTTTGGTGGACAGTGATCACAACGTGGCGAAGGATAAAGTTCGCACATGCGAATCAAACAGAGATCCGCCAGATCCGGCTTGCGATCGGCGTAACGTTGCGCTAGTGCCGATAGCTCGGAGACGTTCGCCGAGAAATCAAACGCTACACTCAACAATTCGTCTTCCACCAGAGAGAGCAGATGCGAACTCGACTTCAGATGGAAGGCTGCCTCCGCCAACACCGCTTCGCAGGTGAGCAGGGGATCGGTCAACGAGCGGGCAATATTCATGGCCCATGCATGGTAGTAGTCGTGCTGGTTGCAGGCCGCCACCATGAACCCAGTATCGGCAATCCCCTTCATTCTTTGGAGAATCCTTTCCGCGAGGAAAGATCGGGCGGGCCTTTTATCTTCCCCAGGTGCCGGAGAAATCGCTGTTTCCCTGTATTTGACTTCGCGTTCTCAATCTGCTCGCGGACCAGCCTTCCCATCGGAATACCTGTCACACGCGAGGTCTCCGTCTGCCAATCCAGGAGTTCGTCTGTAAGACGAATTGTCAGTGTATGACTCATACGTTGTAATTGTAACGCCCTCTTATTCATCGCCTGATTACAATGAATACATCCCTCTCATTAGCGTATGGATCTTCTCGCCAAAATCCGCACCATTCCCACCGAGCCCGGGGTGTATATGTATAAGAACGCCGAGGGCGAGGTCATCTACGTGGGCAAGGCCAAGAACCTGCGCAGCCGCGTCTCCAGCTATTTTCACGAAGGCCGATGGGAAGACTCCAAGACCGGCACGCTGGTCCGCGAAGCGGTCGACGTCGAGTACATCGTCGTCGCCAACAATAAGGAAGCGCTCGCACTTGAGAACAATCTGATCAAACAGCGCAAGCCGCGCTTCAACATCCTGCTGCGCGACGATAAGACCTACCCTTATGTGAAGCTCACGCTCGGTGAGCGCTGGCCGCGCGTCTATGTGACGCGTCGCCTGCGCAAAGACGGCAGCGAATACTACGGCCCATACTTCCCCGCCAACCTTGCCTATCGCATCGTCGACCTCATTCACCGCAACTTTCTGATTCCTTCGTGCAAGGTTGATCTCACGCGCTTTCACCCGCGCCCCTGCCTGCAGTACTACATCAAACGCTGCCTCGGGCCGTGCGTGAAAGAACTCACCACGCCGGATACATATCAGGAGGCGGTTCGCGACGTGAAATTATTTCTCGACGGACGTCCCACCGATCTGGCGCGCTCCCTGCGCTCGCGCATGGAGCAAGCCGCAGCCGCGGAAGAATTCGAGCGCGCAGCCCGTTACCGCGACCTGATCTCCACCGTCGAGCAATTGCAGGAACGCCAGCGCATCGCCGCCGCCGAAGGCGATGACGCCGATGTCTTCGGCTACCACTACGAGAACGGCATGCTGGCAGTGAACCTGTTCCACATGCGCAGCGGGAAGATGGTCGACCGCCGCGAATTCTTCTGGGAAGATCTACCGGAGTTCATTTCGGATGGGGATTCCTCATTGACTTGTCATCCTGAATTGACTTGTCATCCTGAGCGGAGCGAAGGACCTATGCAACTTGCCGGCAGCGCCTCAGAATCGACGAGTTCCATAGGTCCTTCGACCCGCCAAGAACGCGGTCCTCAGGATGACAAGGCGATGTTTGGCGCGGGTTTCCATCCCGGCGAATTCTTCTCCGCTCTGCTCAAGCAGCTCTACATCGGCCAGCCGTATGTCCCGCGCAACCTCTACGTTCCGGTCGATTTCGAGGATCGTGAAGAACTTGAAGACCTGCTCTCCGATCAGCATGCGGGCGAGGGCGCCCTCGCCACATCCGGCCGCGCCACCCGCGTTCACGTTCACATCCCGCAGCGCGGCGACAAGCGTTCCCTCATCGACTTGGCAGGCAATAATGCCAAACAGTCTTACGATCAGCGCTTCCGTGTGCTCAAGCCCAACGCCCGCAAGATTCAGGAGGAATTCCAGGAAGTCCTCAGCCTGCCGGAATTACCCAAGCGCATCGAATGTTTCGACATCTCCCACATTCAAGGCGCGGAAACCGTCGCTTCGATGGTGGTGTGGGAAGACGGCAAGATGAAGAAATCCGACTACCGCAAGTTCATCATCCGCACCGTCGAGGGCGTGGACGATTTCGCCTCCATGCGCGAGGTAGTCACGCGCCGCTATAAGCGCCTGCAGGAAGAAAAAAAGCCGATGCCGAGCCTGGTGCTGATCGATGGCGGCCTGGGCCAACTGCACTCTGCCGCCGAAGCGCTGGAAGCGCTGGAAATCATCAACCAACCGCTGGCCTCGATCGCCAAGCGCGAAGAGATTTTGTACGTCTACGGGCAGGAAAAAGATCCGATCGCGCTCGATCATCACTCGCCGGTGCTGCATTTGATTCAGCTGATTCGCGACGAAGCCCACCGCTTCGCCGTCACGTTTCATCGCAAGCGCCGCCAGATGCGCGATCGTTCCACCGAACTGCTGGAGATTCCTGGCGTGGGCGCCAGCACTACCCGCCGCCTGCTCGAACACTTCGGCAGCGTACAGGCCGTCAAGCAAGCCGACGCCGCGGCGTTATCGGCGGTGGTGACGCGCACTCAGGCCGAGGCCATTCAGAGTCATTTTCGAAAGTAAGCTCTCGGCTCCCATCAACCTTTATGTGTTATCAGTGCGTTTCCGGACTCGAGTTCCCCATATCGAGCACGACTTTCCAGCTTCCATCGCTCTGCAGTTTCCAGATGCTGGTGTACTTACCGTGGTTCACCTCATCCTTGCCGTCTTTACCTTTCGACGTGAACTCGTAGGTGCCGTAGGTGTAGCCCAGATCGCCCGACGCAGCCATGTCGGCTCCCAGCGGAGTCCAGGTGAGCCGATTATTCTTGTCGTCGAGAAAGCCCATCGTCTTGGCAATCTCCACCTTGCCCTGAATCAGCAGAAACCCGTTGGGCACTTCGACGGCGTCATCGGCGTAATAGGACATGTATCCCGCGGAACCGCGTTCTGCCGCAGCCTTCATAAACTCGCCTTCCAACTGTTTAAGCGTTTCCGCCGTAGCCTTGGGCGCCGCCGAGACTGCCGGCTGGCGCCCCGGCAGAAAAATGGTCGCAACCAAAAACGCCACAGCCAAAATGGGTAGAAAAGACTTCATGGGAACCTCCACTGAATGGCCCCATTCTACTCCTGTGGGTGGCCCGCTCGATTGCGGCTTTGCTACACTAACCGCAATTGTGACTAACCGCCTCCCTCTCTTTTTATTTGCGATCATTGCCTCCGGCCTCGCTGCGATTCCATCAGCTTCGGCGCAGTCTTCCACTCCCACAGCCTCGCCGGTGGAAAGACATCTGCGTCAGCAGACGCTCTCTGCTTTGGTTGACTACGCCACGCCGCAGGAAAAGCATCTGCGCAACGTGCATCAACTCACCTTCGGCGGGCAGAATGCCGAGGCGTATTTTTCCGCCGACGGCACAAAACTGATTTTCCAATCGACCCACGGCGATGTGAAGTGCGACCAGATCTTCATCATGAAAATCGACGGCAGCGACCAGCACATGGTCTCGACCGGCAAGGGACGCACCACCTGCTCCTTCTTCTATCCCGACGGCAAAAAGATTCTTTACGCCTCCACGCACCTTGCCGACGCCGCCTGCCCTCCGCGCCCGGATTATTCCAAAGGCTACGTCTGGGGCGTGTATGCCGGGTACGACATTTTCACTGCCAATCCCGACGGCTCTGATCTCAAGCAGCTCACTAACACGCCCGGATATGACGCCGAAGCAACCATCTCTGAAGACGGAAAAAAGATTACATTCACTTCCATGCGCAACGGCGATCTCGACATCTACTCGATGGACGCCGACGGCACGCACGTGAAGCAACTCACGCACGAACTCGGCTACGACGGCGGCCCAACGTTTTCGCCGGACCGCAAGTGGATCGTCTATCGCGCCTATCATCCCAAGACAAGCGAAGAGATCGCCGACTACAAGGCCCTGCTGGCGCAGAACCTGATTCGCCCCACGACGCTGGAAATTATGCTGATGAAGGCCAACGGCAGCGGCAAACACGAGGTCACAAACCTGGCCGCGGCCAGCTTCGGTCCCGCATTCACCGCCGATGGAAAGAAAATAATCTTTTCCTCAAATTACGATCCCGAGAAACACTCCACCGGCGGCGAGGGCAACTTCGAACTCTGGCTGATCAATCCTGACGGCACCGGACTCGAACGCGTCACCTATAGCGACGGTTTCGACGGCTTCCCCATGTTCTCGCCCGATGGCAAGAGGCTGGTATGGGCTTCGAATCGCAACGGCAAAGCGCCGCACGAGACCAATATCTTTATCGCGGACTGGGTGCCGTAGGTGGCGGTGGCGGCGGAGGGGGTGGCGGACCGGGTATCGTAAGACGGAAGCGCTGCCCACTATTACTTTCGCTGGCCGATGCGGGTTTGTCCGCTCTCGCCTTCATCGTGGCCAAAGTTTTGTCCACCCATTCATCGGCGGTCTTGAGATCCCGGATCTGTGCGGCCGCATCGTCGCAGTCCAGATCCACCCGCTCCCGGTACATCAGATTCAGGTACGCCATGGCATCAGAGTAGTCAGGGCGAAGTTTGATCGCGTTGGCTAAGTTGGTGATCCCCTCTTCGACCACCGATGAGTTTTCGGCGCGAAGTTCGTCGCAGACTTTCTTCTGTTCCGGTTTTTTTGAACTCAGGCGCGCCGAGTAGCGTATCCCCAGGCGATCGCGGGCAGCCTGGCGAACTTTGTAGCACTGTTCCCAGTCGACCAAACCGATCCCGTAATAACTCTCGGCATCGTTGGGATCCGCGGCGGCAGCCATCTGGTAGAACTTCCGAGCGTCATTCCACATGCTGAGGTACAGATACGTTGTGCCGATCCCCATCAGGCTTTCGAGTTTTATGTCGCGCGGAGGATCCAGTTTCAACACAAATTGCACTGCTTGATCGCCTCCTCCGCGATCTCGAAGTTGTCCTTCGACTCCGCACCAGGAATGTACGAGGCTGCGCACGAGGACGCCAGGTAAAGATGCGCCTCCATCTGGTTGGGATCGATCTCGGTCGCTCTCCTGAAGTGCTCTGTCGCTTCTTCGTAGTGGAAATCCTTGTACGCCTTCATGCCAAGTTCGAACTCCGAAGCGTAGGAGGCCTGGGCATTGGCCTGAATCACTGAGAAACAAAAAAGGACGAGAACGCCCGCCCACAACCAGCTAGATTTCATAATCCCTCAAGGTCTGCTCAAGAACGCTTGGATTATATTCCTTGCCCGGGACAGCGCAACGCGAACCCTTCTGAAGCGACTTTCGTTGGCAACTCCCCTAGCAGACCTGCGGAAAAACTCGGTTCACGAAGCTTCTCCAGAGGGCGTCAGAGAGAAAAGCGTAGGCGCAGGGCCGCGGCGTAGTCGGCTCCTTCCCAACCCTCCCGCTCGTTGTCCATCCCGAGCATCTGATATGCGGCCTCAATCACCCTGTCCGTTATTTCGGGCTGCTCCAAAGCGATCAAGAGGGTCGGGAGTACCCGCTGGTCTTTTCTCTTTCCCAGCCCGACCATTGCCTCTTCGCGCACGTCCTCATCAGAGTCAGTGAGTCGTCGGACGAGAGCCTCACGAATTTCGTCGAAATCGACATTACCTAGCACGCCGAGGCCGAAAGTTGCCCAGTCCCGAACATCTTCATCCTTGTCCTGCATTAGCCGGACGAGAGTCTCGGCACTGTGGGGGTCATTGGGGAAACAGCCCAAGGCAAACGCCGCGCCGAATCGAACTTCACCACTAGGATGCGAGGAGAAGCTCGCGATTAGCGGAATAGCACGCGGGTTGTCGAGGTACCCCAACGCAGCGATACCCGCAGCGAGCGGTTGGGGCTCTGTTTCCCGCTGCACTAGATCTGTAATCACTGAGTAGGACTCCTCAGGGAAGGCATTGCTTATGTGATCGGCCGTTTTGCCGAGTTGACCAAGCACATCTGCACCACGCGCCCTGGATAGCGGATCGGTCGATTTGCACAGGTCTGCAGCTCTTTCAAAGATTTGCCGAGTTCCGATACGCCGCAGCGCATGGACTGCTTCCCACGGCGCGTCATCCTCATAGTCGCCGGAGAGCGCCTGAGCGAAGAGTTCGTCGATTCCGCCGCCAGTCATAGCAAGCGAGTTTAGAACGTCAAGAGCATTAGTCAAAGCACAAGAGAGACATTCGGAGTTATCTTAATCTCAGCAACTTCTACGCAAGATTAAGGAGGAGCCTCTACGGCCATGACACGCAGCTTGGAGCAATCATTCGGAAAGATGGTGTGCGCATTGCTATTTGCCGCCGCCGCGACCATCGCCGCGGCCCAGTCTTACACCGTCGAGGTCGACGGCACCAAAGAATGGACTGACACGAAAATCGACGTGCTCGGCGGCGAGAAGCTCAAAATTACCGCCTCTGGAACCATCACCTACCCCGCCAAGAACGATAAGAAGAACAAGGAGAAGACTTTCGGCCCGAATGGCATTCCGCGCGGTTTTGCCGATTTGATTCACGAATACGCCGTTCCCAACGGCGCTCACGGAGAGTTGATCGGCCGTCTGGGATCGGGCAACGCGGGGGACGCGTTTGAAGTCGGCGAGAGCATCACCTACACCGCTCCCATCGCCGAGCATTTGTTCCTGGGGATCAACGAGAGCCAGAAAGACGCCGACGAAGCCACCGGAAGCTTCCAGGTCACCATCGAGGTACTGGAAAAAGGAACGTCCTCGTCCGTCGGCGGCCCCGAAGAAAGCAGAATCCCTGAAATCTCCACCGCGCTGCTCGATTCCCTGCCCCGCCGCGTGGCCGATGAACAGCACCTTCCCGGCGATATGGTGAACATCCTGCTGGTCGGCAGCGAAGACGAAGTGGTCAAAGTTTTTACCACTGCAGGCTGGGTCAAAGTGGACAGAACCGTCGGAGACTCAGTCAAGGCGGGAATATTCGACACGTTCTCGAAGAAAGACTATCTCACCATGCCCATGAGCACGCTCTACCTGTTCGACCGCCCGCAAGATTATGGCTTTGCCCATGCCGAACCGGTGCGCGTGGCCATGTCGCGCAATCACCTGCGCGTGTGGAAGTCGTCGGTTGAAGTGAAAGGCCGGCCGCTGTGGTGCATTGCCGCCACCCACGACATCGGCTTCGAACGCGATCAGCGCAACAACGGCCTCACCCACAAAATCGATCCCGCCATCGACGGCGAGCGCGAATACGTCAACCAGACCTTGTCGAGCACCGGCCTGGTCGTTGCCCGCGGACACCTCACGCCGTCCAGTCCGCTCACCACCGCTAAAACTGCCACGGGCGGAGAATTTCATTCCGACGGACGCATACTGGCGCTTATCCTGAAATAGAAATCAGCAGGTAGATATTCTCGTCATGAAATTCCGCCAATGGATCGTCGCGTTTGTCCTGCTCGTGCTGGTGGCTGCGGCCGTGATGGGCGGGCTATGGACCCGGCCTGTGCCCGAGCCGACAGATGCCACGTCCTCAGACAGCACAAAAAAAACGTCTGGCCGCAAAGCACCGGTAGCGCACATTCCGTTGGTGGATGAACGCCCTTTGGAAACGGCTCAGCGCCTCGCTGCCACGGCCGCGACCGCCGAGGAACAAGCGCTTGCCCACGATGCCGTCAAAGCAAGCGATCATGAAGTCGATCTTTCGTTTTTCGACGCGCTGCGTGAAGCCGAACAGAATCCTCCTCCGCTTTCGGCCGAAGCGAAAGCGATTGCCGCCCGCAAGGCCAAGGCAGAACAGACCGTCCAAGACGATCAGGCAGACGTCGCTCTCCTCACACGCAAGCTGGCAGCTGCACCTGATTCGCAAAAAGACAATCTGCAAGACCAGGTTGACGTCGCCAAAGCGCAACTCGATCTGGATCAGAACGAACTCGATGACGCCACCGAAGACCTCGAACAATCCGGCGGCGATCCGCAATCGAAGATCAAGCGCCTGCAGGAGCAGCATGAAGCCAGCGACCACAACATCGCCGCCGTCGGCTCGGCTGTTAATCCGCGCGAACAGGACTATCAGGCCAGCACTCTGTTGAGCCTGGTTCAAGCGGCGCTTGCGCTGCGCACCAAGAAGCTCGTTCTGCAGCAGGCTCAGGAAGAGTCCACCCAAAAGGAGGCCTATTTAGCCGCTCGCCATAATCAACTGGCCACGCAGCTTGAAAAGGACAAAGAAAACCGCGAAGCCGGCAAACAGCAAGCCAAGGGATTTTCCAAGAGCACCGCCGCCGCCAGCCGCGAAGACTCCCAAGCGGCTGCCAAAGTGTCGCTTGAGGCTCTGAAGCAGTACACGCTCGACCAGAAAACTCTCGCCGATCGCGGCCGCCGCCTGCAGGACGAGCAGGATCTCGCCTCCATCTACGCCAACTGGATCGCCCTGGTGGAAGCGCGCCAGCGCGCCGCCTTGCACAACATCCTTCGCTGCCTGCTCTGGATTCTGCTGGTGATTGTCGCCGTATATCTGGCCGATCGCCTGATCGAACACCTCTTCACCGGCATCTCAGCCGAGAACAAACGCATCGACACCCTGCGCGCGGTCGTCAAATTCGCGGCGCAAGCCGTGGGCGCAGTCGTCATCCTCTTCATCATCTTCGGCATGCCCACGCAGACCACCACAGTCCTTGGCCTCGCAGGTGCCGGCCTTACCGTCGCGATGAAGGATTTCATCGTCGCTTTCTTCGGCTGGTTCGTGCTGATGGGGCGCAACGGAATCCGCGTCGGCGACTGGGTCGAAATCAACGGCGTCAGCGGAGAAGTGGTCGAAATCGGCCTGCTCAAAACCATTTTACTCGAGACCGGTAACTGGACCGACTCCAGCCATCCCACCGGCCGCCGCGTTTCCTTTGTCAACAGCTTCGCCATCGAAGGACACTTCTTTAACTTCACCACCTCTGGCCAGTGGATGTGGGACGAAATCGAGGTCGCCGTTCCCGCAGGCCAGGATCCTTACCCAGTCATCGACGGTGTGCAAACGCTGGTAGAGAAAGAAACCGCCGAAAACGCCGCCATAGCCGAAGCGGAGTGGCAGCAGGCCACCACGCGCTACCGCGCCAAGGCATTGTCGGCCACGCCTGCCATCAACGTAGTCCCGACCGGCGGCGGCATTAAGGTGAGCGTCCGCTACATCACCCGCGCCTACGAGCGTCACGAAACCCGCAAGCGGCTTAACGATGCGCTCGTGGAACTGATGCACGGCAAGCGCGAAGCCGTTACCGGATAGTTTCGGCGAGAAACCGATGCCAGCGTCTACTCACAATCCGCCAACCCTGGGCACCCTCATCGTGACCGGCGGCAGCCGCGGAATCGGAGCGGCCACCGCCCGCCTCGCTGCCGCCCGCGGCTACGCGGTCGCCGTCAACTTCAGTACCAGCGAGTCCGAAGCCCGCGAACTGGTCGATGAGATTAACGGCTCCGGTGGCCGTGCCCTTGCCATTCACGCCGACGTATCCAGCGAAGATCAAATCCTGCAGCTGTTCGAAACCGCCGAACGCGAACTCGGAGCAATCACCGCGCTCGTCAATAACGCCGGCATCACCGGCGGCTTCGCCCGCGTTGAGAACGTCACTGCGGAAGCCATCGAAAGAACTCTGGCCGTCAATGTCACGGGATCAATTCTGTGCGCACGCGAAGCCATCCGCCGCATGTCCACCCGGCGCGGAGGCCGCGGTGGCGCAATCGTCAACATCTCTTCTCGCGCCGCCCACATCGGCGGCTCTGGAGAATGGGTGCACTACGCGGCCTCCAAAGGCGCGATCGACAGTTTCACCATCGGCCTCGCCCGCGAAGTCGCCACCGAAGGCATCCGCGTCAACGCCGTGGCCCCGGGCCTGACGGAGACCGGCTTGCACGCGGCCAGCGGCCAACCGGATCGCATCAAGCGCCTGGCCAGCACCATACCCATGGGAAGACCGGGACTGCCCGAAGAGATTGCCGAGAGCATCCTGTGGCTGCTATCTCCAGCCGCATCCTACATCACCGGCGCGATTCTCGAAGTAGGTGGTGGAAGGTAAGAGCGACGCGAACGGACCTCCATGCCCGCAAAGCGTGTGCGCGGGAGATCCTTCGCTCCGCCTGAAAAAACGGCTACGCTCAGGATGACCTCCGACTAGGGACTTTTCACGCGGACGCCGACCCCCTATAACCCCAGCCCGCCATCCACAACCAGAATCTGTCCCGTGATGAACTGCGGCGCAGTGGCAAAAAACAAGACTGCCTCGGCCACGTCTTCTCCGCTTCCGTTGCGCCGCATCGGAGTCTCCGCCGCCATGTGCCGCATGAACGACCGCGACTCCTCTCCCAGATCAATCACTCCCGGCGCCACCGCATTCACCGCAATCTCCGGCGCCAGCGCTTTGGCCATCGCTTTGGTCAGCATGTGCAGCGCCGCCTTCGACGCACAATAGTGGGCATGTGTCGGCCACGGCCTGAGCCCGCCGAGAGATCCCATGTTGATAATCTTCGCTTCGATTGGCCCCGCGTTTCTCCCGCGCTTGCGCCGCATCCACTTCAGCGCCTCCCGCGAAACCAGAAACGGCCCGCGCGCGTTCGACGCAAATATCGCGTCCCACTGCTTCACCGTCAGCTTCTCAAAGGGCACGTCTTCGTAATTCGCCGCGTTGTTCACCAGAATGTCGATCCGCCCCAGTTCGCGTCCCGCCTCTTTCATCATGGCGCGCACGCTGGCCTCATTGGTGATGTCGCAGCGCAAGGCAAACGCCCGCACGCCAAGTCCGGACAAATCCACCACCGTCGCTCGCGCCTCGCTTGCCGACTTCCGAAACGTGATCGCCACATCCGCGCCCGCACGCGCCAGCGCCAGCGCCGAAGCCCGTCCCAACCGCCGCGCCGCGCCGGTCACCAGCGCAGTCTTTCCACGAAGAGGTCTTAGCTCATCCCGCATATGTGGATTCTACATTTCCCAGCCATGTGGGGACAGCCGCCTCGGCTGTCCAGTCGAGCAAAGCGGGACGGCGCATCGGCGCGAAAGGCGCCCCAGCAAATATGCTGATTTACCCTCTGGAAAGTCACCGCGTCCTGGCGTTAGAATCTGCCCGCATGGTCACCCCGCGCACCGTCGTGGTCTACTCCCGCAAAGGGTGTCATCTCTGCGAAGTGGTCAAGGAAAGCCTCGCCAAACTTTCCCGCCGCGGCGGTTTCACCTGGAACGACATTGACGTCGACTCCGACGCCGACCTCCGTCGCCAGTTCAACGACGAAGTCCCCGTCGTCTTCATCGACGGCCGCAAGGCCTTCAAATACCGCATGGACGAACAAGAATTCCTGCGCAAAATCGCCAGCTAGATAAGCCCATGTTCAAGGTTTCAGAATCAGTTGTCATCCTGAACGGAGCCGTTCTTCAGGCACAGTGAAGGATCTCGACGCAAACAGCCCTTCGGGATGAGAATCCTCACAGCCACACCATTCTCCCAATCGCCCGTGGCAAATCCCCCTGCATCGAGTACAATCAATCCCCGGCATGCAGCGCACCGAGCTTTACGCCGATCCGCGCGGAATCTTCCTGCACGATCTCGTCCTCAGTTCCTGCCGCCATCATCCCCAGAAAACCGCGCTCGTCGATACTTCCAACGGCCGCCGCCTAACCTACTCGGAATACGGAGAACTAGTCGAAGCCGCCGCCCGCGGCCTGATCCACGCCGGAGTCGAGCCGGGAAACGTAGTCGCCATCTTGCTCGCTAATTCCTGGGAGTTCTGCGTCGCCTTCCATGCCACGCAAGTCGCCGGCGCGATTCCCACGCTCCTCAACCCTTCCTACCGCGAACGCGAAGTCCGCTACCAACTGGAAAATTCCGGAGCCGTCCTCCTAATCACGGATGGGGAAACCCTCGATCACATCAACCTCGCCGGACTGCCCAACCTGCGCCGCGTCTACTGCACTCGCCAACCAGCCTCCGGCGCGGAGCCCTTCGCCGATCTGCTCAAGCCTTCCACGGCAACCTTCCCCAAGCCAACCCAATCTTCCGAGCAAACTCTCGCCGCCCTTCCTTATTCCAGCGGCACCACCGGCCTGCCCAAGGGAGTGATGCTCTCGCACTCCAATCTCATCGTCAACGTCTACCAACTTCTCGGCCCGAACGCGTCTACATTGAACTCCACCGAAAATCTTCTCTGCTGCCTGCCGCTCTACCACATCTATGGGATGAACGTGATGCTCAATCCCTCGCTGATTCTCGGCTCAACCCTGGTGCTAATGCCGCGTTTTAACCTGCAGCAACTGGCGCGTCTCGTCGTCGAAGAAGCCATCACCATGATGCCGCTCGTCCCTCCCGCCATCAACGCTCTCTGCCAGGCCGCCGAGGCCGGCCAGTTCCCGCGCGATCATCACGTCCGCTGGGTGAAGTCCGGCGCCGCGCCCCTCGCTCCCGACCTTCCCCGCCGCTTCACCGCCCTCACCAACATTCCCGTCTGCCAGGGATACGGCATGACCGAGGCCTCGCCTGTCACCCACGTCGGCTTTCTCGAACCCGCGCTCTATCGTCCCGACTCCATCGGCCATCCCGTCGCCAAAACCGACTGTCGTGTCCTGGCCCAGCCGGAAATCGATCCCCACGAGACTCCCGACGACGTGACTGAAGCGCCTTCGGGAATGCCCGGCGAGCTGGTCATGCGTGGACCGCAATTCATGCTGGGATACTGGAACGACTCCAAGGCCACGGCCGCCGTGCTGCGCGATGGCTGGTATTGGAGCGGTGACATTGTCACTCGCGATCGCGAAGGTTTTTACCGTGTAGTCGACCGCCGCAAAGAAATGATCAAGTACAAAGGCTTCCCCGTCGCTCCCGCCGAAGTGGAGGCCGTGCTGCTCGAACATGCCGCCGTAAAAGAATGCGGCGTAGTCGGCCGCCCTGACCTAGCCGCCGGAGAGGTTCCCGTAGCCTTCGTCGCATTGCGAGATGGATTCCCCAGCAGCCACAGACTAGAAGAAGAACTCTGCGCCTTCGTAGCCGAACGCCTAACCAGCTACAAGCAACCCCGCGAGGTCCACTTCATCGACGCCGTCCCCAAGACGCCATCAGGCAAAATCCTCCGCCGCGAACTCCGCCAAAAACTTGTATAGCCCATCAACCGCACATGTGGCGACGGACGCATTCGTCCGTCGTGCGAAGGCGAAGCCGAGCCCGGCAAAGTGGGTGCCCCATTCTAGCCGCGTTCTTGGCGGCTAGAGTGGGGACTTTCATCAGGTCAACAAAACCCAGAAGTGACACGGTTTTGACAATATCCTGACAACTACCGTCTATCGTTGCTCCACACTCAACCTCGCGCGCAAGTGGCCCTCCCAGCGCCCGTTTTGGCGGGGAATGGCAGGCGCGCAATCGATAGGAGGAATTGTCATGAATTTGTCTTCGCTGAAAATCTGGGCTTGCGCAGCCGCACTCACCGCCGCCAGCGCCCTCTCCGCCCAGGCCCAGGGAAATACCTACAACACTCCCGGCAACGTTCTGATTTCCGATCAGTACAACAATCGCGTCATCGAAGTGAATCCCGACACCTGGGAAGTGGTGTGGCGTTTCGGCAGCGGTTCCAGCGTCGCCGGCCCGGGCGCAGTTGTCGGCCCCAACGATTCCCAGCACGTGGGCGGGAATGTCCTGATCGCGGGCACCGGCGTTCCTGCCGGCGCTGAGCCAACCTGCCCCAACGGCTGCCCTGACAATCGCGTCATGTTGATCGGCCAGCACGGTGTCATTCACTGGCAATACGGTCAGGCCGGCGTCACCGGCTCCGGATGGAATCAGCTCAACACTCCCGTCCAGAATACCTGGCTCGCCAACACGGACGTGCTGATCACCGACCAGGGCAACGACCGCGTGATTGAAGTCAACCACGCCAAGAGCATCGTGTGGCAGTACGGCCAGACCGGCGTTGCCGGCGACGGTTGGAACCAGCTGAACAGCCCCAACAGCGCCGAACAACTCACTAACGGCCACGTCTTGATTGCCGATGAAGGCAACAACCGCGTCATCGAAGTCGACAGCGCCCAGAACATCGTCTGGAGCTACGGTTGCGCAACTTGCAGCCAGCTCAACGCCGCAGCCTTCGCCAGCCGCCTCGCGAACGGCGACACTCTCATCACCGATGGCAACAACAACCGCATCGTCGAAGTCACCACCAGCGGCACCGTCGTCTGGACCTACTACACCAACGCGCAAGTGGGCAGCGTCTCCAATCCTGTGCCCAGCCGCGCCGTGCAATTGAAGAACGGCAACATCCTGATCAGCAACCAATACGACATGCAGGTGATCGAAGTCGACTCCGACTGGAACATCGTCTGGAGCCAGGGACAGATCGGCGTTGCTGGCAGCGGCTTCGACCAACTCAACGGCCCTTACGACGCCAAAGTCATCGGCGACTACACCGGCCTGACCCCACCCGCCACTCGTTAACCGCAACGCCCTGGGTTTCCGGGGCGCCCCATTTCTCGCCAGTCCCGAAGCGAGAAGTGGGGCTTTTTCTTTAAAGAACGTCTCCCCACAGAGTCACAGAGAAAACTTTATTTGTTGTTTTCTCCGTATCTCTGTGCCTCCGTGGTGAATCGAATGTCAGTTCTGCCGGAACCTTCCCCCATCCCCGCGCGTATCTAACCCAGACAGCAGAATTCAACCCCAGCGCCAAACGCGCTACGAAGGAGAACCTCCATGGGCGGAATCACCGGTTTCGCCGCAGTCGTTATGCTTTTTGGAATGCCCACCTCGATGTTCGCCATGTACATGCTCTACCGCGCCCGCAAACTGCGCAGCGAAGAGCGCCTGGCCGCGATGCAGCGCGGCATCGCCATTCCCATGGAAGCGGAACTCTCCGAATCAGCCCGCTCGCGCCGCTCCGGAATTCTCTGCGTCGCCGGCGCTGTCGGCTACATGCTGGCCTTCAGCATCGTCGGGCGTGTCGACCACGACGCCATAATCGCCGCCGCCTTCGGCGCCATCCCGTTCACCCTGGGCCTGGGATTCTTTCTGGACTCCGCCCTGATCCGCCGCGACGCCCGCGCATCGTAATGGAAAAACCACGGGTGCCCCACTCTAGCCGCGTTCTGTGCGGCTAGAGTGGGGACTTTGAATTTGATGGGAAACCATCCGATTGAACAGAAGAAGAAACTACTCCCCGGTCAGAAACCTATACTGCGCCTCATTCAACGGCACCACGCTCAGCCGTCCCTGCCGCGCCAGCGGAGACTCCGAAAACAGCGCGTTCGCCTTCGCTTCGGCCAGCGTTACCGGCTTCGCAATCGCCTTCCCAGCTTTAATCTTCACCTGCGGATTCCGCGCATCGGACGCGTCCACCGACACCACCGTCGCCGTTCCCACCGCGGACTTTTCATCGCCAGTATGATAGATCACCAGCCGCTCCCCAGCCTTCATCCGGCTCAGGTTCTTCAAGGCCACCGGATTCGACACTCCATCCCAAACCGTAGTCTTTTCTTTTTGCAGATCCGCGAACGAATACGTGGAAGGCTCAGTCTTCAGCAGATAGTCCATAACTCACCCAAGGTTTCAAAGTTTCAAGGTTTCAAAGTTTCAAGGTCTTTGAACATTCTTGAAACCTGCTTCAGTTCGGCTTCTTAGTATCCGACCCCGGATCCGGCTTAGGCGCATGATCGTCATACACCGAATACTGCCCCCCCGGACGCTTCAACTTGATCGTAATTTCCATCGTAGCCTTCTCAATGTCGAAGTCCTCACCATAGGTCTGAAACCCCGGCGCCAGCACCTGCACCCGCAGCATGCCATAGGGGATGCCGTCAAAATCCGTCTTGCCGTCGCTACTGGTCTTCAGCTCCAGACCACCGCGCTCCTGTTTCCCCTTCGCGCTCACCGGATGCATAATCACCGCCGCATTCCGAACGGGTTTCCCGTTTTCGTCTTTCACCACGGTAAAGTACACCCACGAACTCGGCCCGTCTTTATCGTTGTCTTTTTGCGCCAAAGCGGATCCCGCCGCCAGCAGCAACACCAACCCCAGCCCCAGCCCCCAAACTGTAATCCTCGTCATGCGCACTATTGTAACGTAGCGCCCGTACCCTGGCGCCGGAGTGTCCCATAGTATCCTAACTTCAAGATGTCATTCCGAACCGGCGCGAAGCGCCGGTGAGGAACCTGCTTTTGCGGGAGTCTGTACGACGCGCTCAAGCGGAGGCACGACAACTTAGGACGCCACCGGAGTGTCCCGTCCGAGCCTGGAAGGAGTAGACTGTTCATAGGAGGCTCACATGGAAGCCGCCCGATTTGTAGCCATATTTGTAGCCATATTTGCAGCCCTTTTCTTCGCGCTAATTCTGTCGGGAGAGGGCTGGAGAGCAGCGCAGGACAAGGCACGCGTGCGCCGTATCGCTGACGCTAAGATGAATGCAAGACTCCTGAGACTCAACCTCTGATGCGTTCCTAAAGTCTCTCCTCAAGGTCTCGCAAAGGGTTCGCCGGAAGTCCACCCGCTGTCGTCTTGATTTGGGCAATCGAAGCTTGCAAACCGGTCAACCCGGATTTAGGACGCTACCCACAAAGCGATCGCTTCGCCCGACTCCGTCCCTTCGCGCTATACTTATTCGTTTCCGCGGTAAAGTCTAATCCGCTATTCCAATCGTCCACACAGAAAGGTCGCCCCATGGCCTCGCCCGCAGTCGCCTTTGCCCGCGATAATCAGCAGCGTTTTCTCAACGAACTCAAAGATCTTCTCCGCATCCCCAGCGTCAGCACGCTCGACGAGCACAAACCCGACATTCAGAAAGCGGCCAGCTACATTGCCGCCGAGCTGCGCCGCATCGGCATGGAAAACGTCGAGGTCATTCCCACCAAAGGCCATCCGCTCATCTACTGCGACTGGCTGCACGCCGCCGGCAAGCCCACCGTCCTGTGCTACGCTCACTACGACGTGCAACCCGCCGAGCCGCTCGACGAGTGGCACAGCCCGCCCTTCGAGCCCACCGAGCGCAACAACAACATTTACGCCCGCGGCGCGGTCGACGACAAAGGCCAGCTCTGGATGGAGGTCAAAGCCCTCGAGTCGCTCATGCGCACTCACGATGGCAAACTGCCGCTCAACGTGAAAGTTATTTTCGAAGGCGAAGAAGAAGTCGGCGGCGAATCCATCGCCGCATACATCCGCCAGCAGAAAGCCAAGGTCAAAGCCGATTTCGCCTTAGTCTGCGACACCGAACTCTTCGCGCCCAATCTTCCCACGCTCTGCGTCGGCCTGCGCGGCCTGGTCTACACCGAAATCGAAGCCCACGGCGCCAAGACCGATCTCCACTCCGGCATATACGGCGGAGCCGCGCCCAATCCCTTCTTCGCCCTGATCGAAATGATCAGCAAGATGAAAGACTCGAAAGGCAAAGTCCTGATCCCCGGCTTCTACAAAGGTGTGAAAGCTCCCACGGCCGCCGAACTCAAAGCCTGGAAAAGCCTGCCCTTCAACGAAGAAAAATACCGCAAGGCCGAAGTCGGATCGAAAGTCCTCACCGGCGAGCCCGGATATTCCGTTCTCTACCGCACCTGGGCGCGCCCCACGCTCGAAGTCCACGGCATGCCCGGAGGCTTCATCGCGGACGGCGCTAAGACTGTCATTCCCGCCAAGGCGAAGGCCAAAGTTTCCATGCGCATGGTTCCCGATCAGGATCCCGATGACATCCTGAAAAAATACCTGGCCTTCGTAAAGAAGCACACTCCGAAAGGAATCGAAACCAAGGTCAAGGTGTGGAGCAAAGGCCCGGCCGCGGTCGTCAGCACCGACAACAAATACATCGAAGCCGCAACCCAGGCCCTGCACGACACTTTCAAAAAAGAAACGGTCTTCATCCGCAGCGGCGGTTCCATTCCCATCGTCACCGATTTTCAAGACGTATTAAAGATTCCATCCGTGATGATGGGCTTCGGCCTGCCCGACGATAATCTCCATGCCCCCAACGAGAAGTTCCACATCCCGAACTTCCACCGCGGCATAGAAACCATCTGCCTGTTCTTCGAAAAGCTAGGAGCGTAGCAGAAGCGGAAATCGCTTCGGAACATGTCTCGGAACAGCCGCCTCGGCTGTCCCGCCGAGCCCTGCGAGGCGTTGCCTGTGTCGCGGGCGCCCTCGCCCGCGTTTCTCCCCATGCTAAAATCAGCCTTGTGAAGCAACCGCGAAAGTTCACCGTGCTCATCGAACGCAACGAGGATGTGTATTATGTTGCGACCGTTCCCGCCCTCAAAGGCTGTCACATTCAGGCGAAGAGTCTGGACACGCTCATGAAGCGTGTTCGTGAGGTAGTAGAGCTTTGCCTGGAAGGGAGCTGTAGCGTTCCTGAGCTCGAGCTTGTCGGTATCCAACAGATCTCCGTATGATCAGAGCATGCCCAACGGACAGGTCAAACCCGCCGACACCCGAATACTAAGGAAGCCGACGACTGTCAAGTTCAAGACCAAGTCGGGAAAGACCGTTTCCTTCCGCGCTGTCCGCACCTTCGAGCAAGGAAACGCATCGAACTCCGCCATTAAGAAGTAGCGTCTCGCCTTCTACATTCGAAATCAAAACAAACTATTGACAATTATCCGTAACTAGCCTAATCTTCACCCCATCCGGCGCCTGATCACCCAGCCACCGGCATTTTCGCCACCCAGTTCGACAACCGCACAGGAGATTGCCCATGACCTCCGCCCGCAACCTCAGCCTCGTTCTCGCCGCGTGCGCCGCCTTCATTTCCATCTCCTGCGCCCAATCCGGATCAACCTTCTACGTCTCCACCAGCGGCAGCGACAAAAACGACGGCAGCTACACTTCGCCCTGGCTCACCATCCAGCACGCCGCCAACACGGTCACCGCAGGCGCGACGGTTTATGTTGAATCCGGCGTCTACAACGAATCCGTCAACTTCCCCAACTCCGGCACCTCCACCAATCCCATCACCTTCGCCAGTTATCAGGGACAAACCGCCACCATCGACGGCACCGGCCTCAAAGTAACTAACGTTCAAGGCCTCATCAACATCGTCAATCAGAGCTACGTCACCATCAACGGACTCGAGATCCGCAACTACTCGACCAGCAGCGCCGCCCAGACTCCCGCAGGCGTCTGGATCACTGGCTCCGGCACCGGCGTGCAGATCCTCAACAATCTCGTGCACAACATCACCACCACGTCCGAGAAAAACGGCAACGCCTTCGGCATCTCCGTCTACGGCACCTCGATCACACCCATCACCAGCCTCACTCTCAGCGGCAATCAGGTTTACGACCTCAAGACCGGCAACAGCGAGTCCGTCAACCTAGACGGCAACGTCACCTACTTCACCATCAGCAACAACATCGTCCACGACAACGACAACATCGGCATCGACGCCATCGGATTCGAAAAGGTCGGCCCCACCGGCCACGATCAGGCCAAGTACGGAGAAGTCAGCGGCAACACCGTCTACAACATCACGTCCTACGGCAACCCCGCCTACGGCAATCAGTACGCCGCCGACGGACTCTACTGCGACGGCTGCGAATACGTCGTCTTCGAGCAAAACACCGTCTACAACTGCGACCTCAACATGGAAGCCGCCAGCGAGCATAAAGACCACGACTCCAGCTACGTCACCATCCGCAACAACGTTTTCTACAACGCCAACGCCGTCGGGGTTTCCATCGGAGGTTATGCCAGCACCGTCGGCGGCAGCAACCACGTGGTCGTCGTCAACAACTCGCTCTACAACAACAACACGAAAAATCAGGGCGGAGAATTCCAGATCCAATACCACTCTGGCAAGACGAACCTGTTCGAAAACAACATCGTCTATGCCGGAACGCAGAATGTATGGATTTACAGTTATGTCAGCGGATCGAATGCCACGGCTAATTACAACGACTATTACTCCGCCGCAGGCTATTCGCAGGGAACGTCCATTACCTGGGAAGCTAACTCCAGTTACGCAAGCTACGCTAAATATCAGTCCAAGACCGGCGAAGACAAAAACTCACCCAACGCCAATCCACTGTTCGACAACCTGACCAGCAACCCGCCCAACCTCGATATCAAAACGGGATCCCCGGCCATCAACACCGGAGGCGCCGCCCTGACCTGCAGCAGCGGCTATTGCGGCAGCAGCGCCAGCATCTACGGCAGCACAGACTACGCCGGCAACCCTCGCTTCAACTCCAACGGCCAAATCAACATCGGCGCTTACGAACAGTAGGAATGTGAAACGAGTGCCGCTCTCTTGCGCGTCCTGTGCGCGAGAAGTGGGGCTTTTGACTTTATGTGGCCGTAGGGGCGGACGCATTCATCCGCCCTGCCAAGCACAGCGAGGCGCACCCTCGCCATGTTTCGCGACAGTCACTAGTGTAGTGCGTCAAACAGATCGACGTTTATTTATCCTCGGTTTCCTCCCTGATCCTCTGTGCCCTCTGTGGTTAAAGACCTTGACTTCTTGGTCGGACACCAATTTACGCCGGATCGAGGCGCAACATAACGATCACCATTTTCGACGCACTACACTAGTTAGTAAGGCTCGCACTTACCAGCCACCCTACTTCCCTGCATAAGTCCGCGGCGAACCAATACCCGCGCACTCATTAAATCCCTCAACGCACTCCGAATCGCCAACCGTGATGTTATAGAAGTCGGTCTCCCACTCACTCTGATTGGCTAACACGTCGTACATCTTCGTCAGCTCGGCGACGCTGCCTTTCGATTTGCTGGCCGCAGCGTTCACAATCCCGGCAAACGTCGGCGAGGCCCAACTCGTCCCCCCCACCGAATACCATTGACCCTCCAGGTAAATCGGCGCACAGCAGAAGTCGGACGCCACGTCGGGATATCCACGCTGGCTTCCCACCACGCTCTCCACTCCATTCTGATACGCCGGCCGCGGCTCGTACGGGCTGAGATCCCCTCCGCCTCCGCCATAAACCTCATTTGTGAAGTCGCCAGCAGTGTTGCGGTCAAAATAGGTGCCGCCAACCGAAACCACGTTCGGCGACGAACCCGGATAAATGCTCACTCCCAACCCAGAGTCGCCGCTCGCCGCAAAGAACACGGCCGACTTGCTCGTGAAGTAAGTGTCCCAACTGGTCTCGTTCTTCGATTCAGGATCTCCCCAACTCATGCTGATTACACCGCCTCCAGCTTCCGCCACCAGCTTGGCCGCCAGTGTCACCGCCGCCCACGTCGGGTCCGTATTGCACGTACTCGTCGTGCACAGCGCCGATACCACCAGGTACAGCTTCGCCTTCGGAGCCATCGCATGCGCCCACTCAATGTCGAGCGCCTCTTCGGTCTCCCAGTCCGAGTAGACGGGAGGCACAACGTTATTCACATACTCAACCGTGAAGTCTGCCGCCGGAATGCCGTAGTAGCTCGAAAATCCCGCCAGATCCGATGCCGCCGTCGGATAATTGCCCGCGTCCACAATTGCGATCGCGCCCCAACCGCCCGAGGGCACGGTCGTGCTCGTACTCACCGGGCAGCCCGCCGGCCCGCTCACCAACTGATACACGCACGCCACCGACCCGGGCGTCTCCACTCCTGCCGGTGGGCCCGAAGACGGCTTATCGGTATCCACATAGAAATAGTTCGTATGATGCCGCCCAGTCTGCGGAATGCTCGACTGCGGATAAAGAATCCGATGCCCGTTGAAAACCCCCTCCAGGCGTTGCTGCCCATAAGCGGCAGAACCAATGGCAAGCAAAAACAGAAAAGCGACACCCACCGCGACAGCCTTTGAAATTCCAAGTTGACGACCCATTTTCCTGAGCTCCTATCCAAACCACGATTCAAACCCGGGCAATAATGATGAAGGTTGTATCGCCGAAAAGCAAGCTGGAAGCCGCATCTGACGAGCGTCACGTAGGGGCGGATGCATTGGTTCGCCCCGCGAGCGAAGCGACGCGCATGAGCGCAAGTATTCTGAGAATCCCCGTTGCACCAACCCTCCGCCTGCGCTACTCTTAATCTGCTCTCGCGCTTCTCCCACCTCATTCCCATCTCCACTATGAAAACGCAAAACTGCTGCAATGCCAGTGCAACCCAACGCGGTCTCCTGCAAACCCACACCATATATGGTGTTATATTGCTTGACTCCGCCCGATTTTCACCGTTACAGTAGCTTAAATTCGTGCCCGCCCTCCCCAGCCAGGGGTGAACACGCCGCGATGGAAAGACGGCAGAACGCATCGAATCCGAAAAGAGGAATCTCTTCGGTAAACAGTTCGTCCTAATGCTCTGTCCTGCTCAGGACTCGGGACTAAGGACTAGAAGGAGCTTTCGTTGCTCAAACTAAAACGCCTTCAGATTCTCGGCTTCAAATCGTTCTGCGACCGTACCGAGCTCAAGTTTCACGGCGACGGCATCGCGGCCATCATCGGACCCAACGGTTGCGGCAAGTCCAACATCTCCGACGCCATCAGTTGGGTGCTCGGCGAGCAGTCCGCCAAAACCCTGCGCGGCGCCCGCATGGAAGACGTCATCTTCGCCGGCACCCACGACCGCAAGCCCACCGGCATGGCCGAAGTCTCCCTAACCCTCCTCGACCCCGAACTCTACCCAGGAGCCGATGCCGCAGCCGCCACCGAAATCGACATCCAGGACGAAATGCCGGGAATCGAGCACGCTCCAGGTGCCCCATCCCTTGCTTGCCCTGCGCCTGCCGAAGGGTCGCGTTCTGTGCGACAGGGTGGTGACTCTCAAGCGGAAAACGAATCCCACCTAACCGACGACTGGGACGAAGCCGCCATCCGCACCCGCACCGCCGCCGCCACCGAACAGGCCGTCGAAGACGCCCAACCCGGCAAGACCGAGGAAGTCGAAGTCCCGCGCTCCCGAGTCACCATCAACTCCATCGCCTTCCCCGACGACGAGCCCATCTTCGCCCTGCCCGTCCACAACTTCACTCCCGCCAGCGCGACGCCCGCGGCTCATGTCATCCTCAAAATTCGCCGCCGCAAATTCAACCAGCAGCAATTCCATCACGGCGAAATCCACGTCACCCGCCGCCTGTTCCGTTCCGGCGACAGCGAATATCTGCTCAACGGCAAGCTCTGCCGCCTGCGCGACATTCAGGAACTCTTCATGGGCACCGGCCTTGGCCCTGAATCCTACGCGCTCATCGAGCAGGGACGCATCGGCCAAATCCTCAGCACGCGTCCCACCGACCGCCGCGCCATTCTCGAAGAAGCTGCGGGCATCACCAAATTTAAAACCAAGAAGCGCCTCGCCGAAGCGCGGCTCGAAGACGCCAAACTCAATCTCAATCGCATCAACGACATCTTCGAAGAAGTCACCCGCCAGATGAATTCGCTCAAGCGCCAGGCTTCCAAAGCCGAGCGCTATGCCCGCCTGCGCGAAGAAATGCGCGCCAGGCTGCGCGTAGTTTTAGCCAGCAAATTCGCAGCCATCGAGCAGGAAAGCGCCGCGCTCGACGCCCAGCTCAACGCGCTCGCCGAAGAAATGCAGCATCGCGCCGCCGAAGTGCAGCAGTTCGAAGCCGAACACGCCGAGTGCACCCAGCGCGGATACGCCATCGAAGCCGAAGTACGCGAGAACCGCGACCGCCTCGCCCAGATCGAACTCGAACTCGACCGCACCCGCTCCCGCCGCCGCCAAAACGAAGAGCGCTGCGCCGAGCTGGTAGTTCGCTCTGCCTCCTCCGAAGCCGAACTCGCCCAGGCCCGCCAGCGCCTCGCTTCCATCGAGGCCGAGCGCGAATCCAACCGCCAGATTCTCGAATCCGCCGCCGCCGATCTAGCCGCAGCGCAAGCCGATCTCGCTCTCTGCCAGCAGGAAGCCGCCGCAGCCTCCACCAGCCTCGCCGAAATCGAGCGCCGCCAGGAAGAATTCCGCGTTCAGATTTTCGACACGGTTTCCGCCGCGGCCCGCCTGCGCAATCAGCTCGCGCAAGCAGAAGAGCGCATCGCCGGCTCCGACCGCGATCAGCGCCGTCTCGAGTCTGAAGTCGTCGGCGCCACCAGCCAGATCGAATCCTTCGGCGGACAGCGCGGCCAACTCGCACTCGAATTTGAAACCGTCACTCAGCGCGCCACCGGCATCGCCGAAGAAATCGCCCAACTCCGCCGCCTGCTCGATGAAAAAAAGCTGGAAGAAACTCGCTCCAAGTCCAATCTCGACGTTCTCCGCGCCGAATTCGCCACCGCCCTCGGCAAAAAAGGTTCGCTCGAATCCGTCATCGCCGAGCACGGATACTCCACCGAATCCGTCCGCCGCCTCTTCCAATCCGGCGTAATGCAAAGCGGACTCGCTCCTGTCGGCGTGCTCGCCGACTTCCTCGAAGTCGAGCCCCGCTTCGAGCATGTGGTTGAAGATTTTCTCCGCGACGAACTCAACTATGTCGTGGTCAAGTCCTGGGATGCAGCCGACGAAGGCCTGCGCATGCTCCGCACCGATGTCGACGGCCGCGCTACTTTCTTAGTTCATCCCGAAGACTCGCAGGCCAAATTTTCCTTCGTGCTCGACGAAGCCGCGCACCACGCCCCGCCCGCCGAGCAGATCATTCCCCTCAAAAACACCATCCGCGTGCTCAACGGATTCGGCAAATCGTTAGAAGTAATCCTGCCCAAGCTCCGCGACGGCTATATCGTTCCTGAAGCCAATATCGCCCGCGGCCTCGCGCTGGAAAATCCCGACGCGTTTTTCCTCTCCCAGGCCGGCGAATGCTTCCACAACGTCACCGTCACCGGCGGCAAGCAGCGCTCCGAAGGCCCGCTTTCCATGAAGCGCGAGCTGCGCGAAGTCCAGCGCCAGCTCAACGATCTGGAACGCGCCGTCAGCCAGGAAGAAACCCGCGTGCTCACGCTGGCCCGCGAAATCAAAGAATGCGCTTCCCTGCTCGAACGCCTGGAATCTGAAAAACGTGAAGCCGAGCACCAGCGCCTCACTTCCCACCACATGCTGCAACAGCTCGACTCGGAAATCACGCGCATCGGCGAGCGCCTCAACGTAGCCCAACTGGAACTCCTCCGCCTGGCCGCCGAGCGTCGCGAACAGCAGGCCATCGTCTCCGCCCGCCAATCCGAAATCGCCGCGGTAGAACATCAGCGCCTCCAGATCGAACAGCAAATCGCCTCAGCGCAGGAATTGCTGACTCAACTCCGTCAGCGCCGCGAAGAATCCTCGCAACTCACCTCCCAGCGCGCCGCCCGCGTAGCAACGTTAGAAGAGCGCCATCGCTCCGCCGCTGTTGTGCTCAACCGCATCGAGTCATCATTCTTCGAACTCGACCAGCGCATCCAATCGCTCACCAGTCAAATCGAATCCGCAGCCGCCGAAAAACTGCAGCGCGAATCCGAAAACGAGCACCTCGCCCAGCAAGCCACTGACCTCGAAGCCGAACGCAACGCCGCCCAAACCCGCGAAGGCCTGCTGCAATTCGAAACCGAACAACTGCGCGCCCGCCTGGCCGAAATCGACGAACTTCTGCGCACCAGCCGCCAAGCGCTCGACCAGGCCCGCGACCGCCGCGGAGAAATTTTTGCCGCCTCCGCCCGCCTTCAATCCGATTCCCAACACATGGCCGAAACCTGCCTCAACGAACTCAGCCTCGAACGCGCCGCTCTCCTGGCCGACTCCACCATCACCACCATCGCCGCCGACGAACTCTCCGCCGAAGACCAGGCCTGCCGCGAACTCCGCACCAAACTAGAAGCCATGGGCCCCGTCAACATGATGGCGCTGGAAGAATACAAAGAAACCTCCGAGCGCCACTCCTTCCTCGAAACCCAGCGCAAAGATCTCATCTCATCCATCGAGAACACCGCCGCCACCATCAAAGAAATCGATCAGGTCTCGCGCAAAAAATTCGAAGAAGCCTTCCACAAGATCAACGAGAACTTCCAGGCCACGTTCAAAAAACTATTCGGCGGCGGACACGCCTTCATGAAGCTGACCGACGAAGAAAACAGCGCCGAAAGCGGCATCGACGTAGTCGCCTCGCCTCCCGGCAAGCGCCTGCAAAGCGTTCTGCTGCTTTCCGGCGGAGAAAAAGCGCTCACCGCGCTGGCCCTGCTGGTCGGCATCTTCCAATACACGCCCAGCCCGTTCTGCATCCTCGACGAAGTCGACGCCCCACTAGACGAAGCCAACATCGGCCGCTTCACCGAGCTAGTCCAGGAAATGGCCGTGAAAACGCAGTTCGTCCTGATCACCCACAGCAAAAAAACCATGAGCATAGCCCCAGTCCTCTACGGCGTAACCATGCAAGAGCCAGGCGTCTCAAAGCTAGTATCAGTAAGATTCACCGCCCAATAACGGGCCGCGCCATGATGCCGCGCTATGATGCCGTGTATGATGCCGCGCCATGATGCCGCGCTATGATGCCGTGTATGATGCCGCGCCATAAGGGATGTCATTCCGAACGCGAGCGAAGCTCGGGTGAGGAACCTGCTCCCTTCATTTCAACCCACGCCCGCACGCAACAAGGGAAGGCATGACTATGGAAGACCGGCGCTTCAGCGCCGGTCAAACAACTCATGAAACTCAAGGCAGTTTGCGGCCGAGCGGGCGCAGAGCGCCTGAACCGGGACGCAAAGGAGCGAAGCGAAGCACGCGCCCCGGCGAAGGCGCAGCGCAATTAACGATCCAGCGCGCGCAACGCGGGGATTCTGACTCTGCTCACGGAAAAGTTCTGCGCACTGTCAACAACGCGGCGTTAACCTTGACCGAATCGTTCAGACTGTCCACCGGCAAGTGGAAAACTCTGGCTCCCATGCCCCAGGGCACGATGGGCCTGGGCAGATCCGTCGCCCATAAAGGACAGTTCTACAGCTTCGGCGGTGAAAACAGCAATAACGGTAACGTCGTCGGCACCGTGGAGATTTATCAGCCGTAGGCAAGGTAACCCTCCGACATCCGGAACAGAAGAGACCGGGAACAAACGGACCAATCTCTAGCCTCTCAACGAAATACCCAGCCGAATGATTCAGGGCAAACTGCCCGGCGCGGCGCGAAGCGCGGCGCGTGGGCAGTTTGTGGGTGCGCGGGCGGGGAGCGCCTGAGCCGGGACGCGAAGGAGCAAAGCGACGCACGCGGCCCGGCGAAGGCGCCGCCGGCACCCTCCTCACAAGTCGAGGGAGCGCACTCAGCCAAGAACAAATCGGGCCGCCTTTACGGCGGCCCGTCATTTCAA